>MDTG01393790.1_pt1 | contig 16571 bp, 11 predicted proteins | sample 811421 | NCBI WGS metagenome assembly MDTG01 (sample SAMN05326645, study PRJNA326480) | marine metagenome | isolation source: seawater | place: Pacific Ocean: South East | collected 2011
ATATTATAAGGTTAAAAATTTTGCTTCATTTTGATTTAGTTAATATTCCAATAGGTTCCCAAATAAAAAAATCATACTCACTAAGTTTTAAATTAAAAAAAGCGAGCACATTATTATTAGAGACAAACAATTTGTCTATTAGCTATAAGGTAGTCAACCTGTCTTCTTTAAGAAATTTTCAGTACAATGGAAAAATTATATTATTTGAAAAAGATATAAAATTATTAACCAATCAAGAAATAATAAATTATAGAAAAAATATTAGTATAGCAGGAAATGATGACACTTTATTTAATAATATGTCTATTATAAATAATATTGCCTTACCTCTGAGACTACAAAATTTTTCTGAAAAAACAATAGAAAAAAGAATAGAAGAATTAGTTTTATGGCTTGATTTAAAAGATATTATTTATAGAGACATTGAGAAGCTTAATGAACATGAGTTAAGTTTATTAAAAATAGTTAGAGCTATAATTACTAATCCAAAAATTTTAATTTTAATAAATCCATTATCTTTAAATTCTAAGTTGAATGAAACTATTTTAAAAATAATCACTGGTTTAATGTCATATAGAACGTCTATTTTAATTCTAGAAAATTTTAATTATAACTATCATGATATTATAAAAGATCTTGAGATAATAAAATTAAATAGTGTTGTATAATGAGATTATTTAATCAAAGTAATATATGGCCTATAGCAAGACTCAATAATTATAAATTTGGTATATTATGTGTATCAATAATAACAATGTTCTCAATTATAGGTTTTATATACATAAATGGTGATGCTTTAAATGAGGATTCAAAGGTTGTTGTTGCAGTATCACAAAATGAAAATAGTCAAAATATAGATAATATTATTCAAATACTCGAAAAACATAAAGTTAACTATGGCTATCAAATTATATCTGAAGATTCAATATCAAGATTACTTTTTGGATTAGATCATAAAGGCTCAAAAGTTGAATATTTATCGAACAAAGATAATTATACTTTTCCAATTTTTATAGAATTTAACTATAAAGTTTACTATCAATTTAATATTGATTATGTATTCAAAGATATTACTTTTAACAAGTATATTGTAAATAATAGTCTAAGTATTATTAATATATTTTTTTATATTTTTTATATTGTATTTCTAATCTTAGTATTAGCACTTTGCAATATGTTTTCTTTGAAATTAGATAAAAAATATATCCAATTTATGAATTATTCTGGAGCTAATAAAAATTTATTAATGAGGATATTATTTAAAAGAATAGTTAGTAATAGTCTATTGGGTTTTATAATAGGTTGGTTAATTATTTTTATAATTTTAAATATATTAAATTTAACAAATGTTATTTCTTCTAATACTATTGATTTTATAAATTTAAAAAATATGAATAGTATTTTTTACTTTTTAATATTGTTCATAATTATTCTTTATTCTCAGTATATTACTGTCTTAAAGGTATTAAAAAAGTATATGGAAAATAATGTTAAATAAAGTTAAAATAGCTATTTTATTTTGTATAATTTTAACATTATATATTATGTCTTTTTTAAATTTTATTAGAAATATAGATAAAGAATTTACGATAAAAAATAATGTAAATAATATAGTTGTTTTAACAGGAAATACAGGAAGGCTGGTTGTTGGATTAGATTTAATGTCTAATAATATTGAATCAAGAATGCTAATTACAGGTGTTGCCAAAGTAGTAAAATACTCTGATATAATAAAAAATATAGATATAAAAAGAAGTAGGATTGATTTAGGTTATAATGCACAAACAACTTTAGGAAATGCTATTGAAACATCCGCATGGATAAATGAATATGGCATTCAAGATATTGTTTTATTAACTGATAATTGGCATATGCAACGTGCCTTATTATTATTTAATATTACGATGCCAAATATAGAGATATCACCTTATCCAATAGAATCTATGAATTTTACAATGGAAGACTTTTTTCAATTCGATAAGAAAACATTTTTTATTTATAAAGAGCATCTAAAATACATAGTATCGCACATTCAAGTAATTTATTTATGGTTAATCAATTGATAATTATCAAGTCCTTAATATTTAGTATTCTATTATTCTCACTTAGTGCTATAATTGGCTTATTATTTTTTCCAGTTTTGATTTCAAAAAAATTAAGTGTTAAGATTTCAGGTATCTGGGCAAAAATAACACTTTATATGTTGAAAAATATTTGCAGTATAAAAATTAATATTACAGGTTTAGAAAACTATTCAAATAAAAAAGTTATCTTTGCAGTACGTCATGAATCAGTTTTGGAAACCATATTATTTTTAGCATATTTTCCAAATATTAAGTATATTCTTAAAAAAGAACTTTTATATATACCATTTTATGGTTTATTCGTATGGCGATGCGGACATATTATTATAGACAGAAGAGGTCGAGCTTCATCAATATTTGCAATGTTAAAAAAAATTAAGGATCATTTAAGTAGTGTGGAGAGTGTAGTCATATTCCCTCATGGAACAAGAGTTAAATCGAATACTCATGTAAATATAAAATCTGGAATATATGCTCTTTATAAAAACTTAAATATTCCAATCATACCTGTTTATATGAGTACAGGAAAAGTTTGGGAGAGAAAAGGGCTTATAAAAAAGCCTGGCATAGTAGAAATAAATTTTCATCAAAAAATATCTAGAGGATACAAAAAAGATGAATTCATTGAATTACTTAATTCTAAATTAAATTAAGTTTTAGTATATAAAAGATCTTAATGATTACAATGTAAGTATAATAATTAATTACTTAGGTAGGGTGCATATGAGAAGTTTTTTAAAGAGTTTTTTAGTATCATTTATAATTATCACAATAGGAGTAATTATTTATATTATAATGTCTAGCACGCGTCCAACTATAAGCCAGAAAGAAGATGATATTAACTATCCTATAGTTGAAACAAAAAAATTAAATTCTAAAGAAAATACTATTAACATAACAGCATATGGAGAGGTGATAAGTACTAAAGTAATTAAAATAAAATATAGAGATAAAGGCAGAATTATTAGAATTGGAAAAAATATTAATAATGGAGCATTTTTAAACAAAGGAGATTTATTATTTGAAGTAGATTCATTTAATATTAGAAATGATTTGTTAGATAATTATTCATCAAAAAAAATAATCTTATTAAATATTAAAAAACTAAATTCTCAAATAGAAACCAAAAACTTAAGCAGAGAACAATTAGTAACTCAAAGAGATATTATTAGAATACAACTTAATAAAAAACTAGCTAACAAAAATAAAGTTTTTTCTCAAAACGCCATAGATGAACTTAGGTTGTCACTTAGCTTAAAAGAAGAAAAATTGATAGAAAATAAAGAATTGATTAATTCGCTATCTATACAAATAGAAACATATAAAGAAGAAGTAGAAAAAATAAATAATACTATTTCTAGATTAGATAATGATCTTAAAGAGACAAAAGTAGTTGCTCCCTATTCTGGTCATATTTCCCTTTTAAACTTAGAAGTGGGTAAAGAGGTGTCTTCAAATGAAGTACTTGCTGAATTGAGTTCCTCCGATGGACTGGAAGTAAAGTTCTCTATAGGCGGGATAGACTATTATAAATTATCTAAATTTACTAATAAGGGCATAGGTGCAAATATAGACATTAAATGGTTAGTTGGTAACGAATACTATAAAGGTAAAGCTATAATTGATAGAATTAGTGGTGTAATTAATAGAGAAATAGCAGGCATAAATTTATATGCAAGCATTGTTACAGAGACATCTAATATTCCCATAGGAGCTTTCGTCGAAATAGACTTAAAACATAAGCTTCAATCAAATTCTATATTAGTGCCACTATCATCTATTTTTAATAATGAATTCATTTTTATAGTAGATGAGGGTCGTCTCCTGAAACAAAAAATTAAAATTATAAGTGAGGAGTTTAATGGGGTTTTAATTGAGGCGGATATTCTATCAGGAAAAGATATTGTAATTACACGACTAAGTGATATGCGAGATAATATGCGAGTAAATATTTTAGCAAGATAAATTCTTAGAAAGTACATTAAATTGAATATTTTAAATTTTTTTTCTTCTCATAAAACAGCTTCTAATGTCTTAATGGTTATTATATTGTTATTTGGGCTGTTAGGTTTATTGAAATTAAATGTGCAATCTTTACCTGATATTGGTTTTGATTTTATTACAATTAGTGTGGATTGGAAAAGTGCTAGTCCAAGAGATGTAGAAAATCAAATTATTAAAGCTATCGAGCCAGAAGTCAGAGTTATAGATGGAGTAAGAAAAGTTAACTCTACTGCTAGGGAGGGTATAGGACAATTAAGTATTGAGTTTGCTAAAAATACAGACATGCAAAAAGCACTTTCGGATGTTAATTCTGCTGTAACCAGAATATTAAGTCTACCACAAGATGCGGATAAGCCAAAAGTTAGAAGAATTATTAGATATGAAACTATTGGAAGACTTTTATTATATGGAGAAATTTCAGAAGATAACCTTAGAAAGATTTCAAAAAATATACGTGATGATCTTCTAAATTTAGGCATAGATAAAATTGATATATTGGGTATGAGGGATAAAGAAATAATTGTTGCTGTAGAACCTCTAACATTATTTTCATTGAAAAAAACTATTAAAGATTTGTCAGAAAATATTTATGCTTTTTCAAAAGATTCCCCAGCAGGAACTATTGAAGGAATTGATAGAAGAAAAATTAAAATATCGGGTGAAAAGAATACAGAAGAGCAATTGAAAACTATTCCTATAGTTAATGGAAAAGAAGGAGAGCAAATAAATTTAGGAGATATTACTAATATATACACAAACTTTGATAGTGAAGGGCAATATGGAGTAGTTAATGATAAACAGGCAATTAGTCTTGATATTAAGAGGGCTACAGGCCGTAATGCTCTTAAAATGGCTAAAATATTAGAAAGTTACGTAGATGATTATCAAAAAGAATTGCCAGTTAATTTAAGTCTGAAAATATATGATTTAAGCGTACAGTCAGTAAGAGACCGTATAAATTTACTTATTAAAAATGGACTAGGTGGATTAATTTTAGTTGTTATAATTCTATTTTTATTTTTATCAGGAAGGGTTGCTTTTTGGGTTGCTTTTGGAATTCCTATTGCATTATCTGGAACACTAGGAGTTATGTTAATAAGTGGACAGAGTATTAATATGGTAAGCTTATTTGCTCTAATTATGATGTTAGGCATTATTGTTGATGATGCAATTGTAGTTGCAGAATATACACAAACATGTCATGAAAATGGAGATGACGCATTTCTAGCGGCTAATAAAGGTGCTAATAAAATGTTTGTTCCAGTTTTCACTGCAGCTATTACGACTGTTGCTGCATTTATCCCTATTTTTTTAATTACAGGAATAATTGGTCAGGTTATAGAAGCTATCCCTTTAGTGGCTATAGCAGTATTAATTGCTTCTTTAATTGAATGTTTCTTTATTTTGCCTGGTCATTTATCTCACGCATTAAAAAACAAGAAAAAAAATATTTCTCGTTTTAGAGTATGGTTTAATAGATATTTTAATATAATTAAGAATAAATATTTTCATAGATTAGTAACTTTAGCGGTAAATTTCAGGTACGTTACTTTATCTGTTACTTTTACAATTTTAATAGTAGTTGCTGGTTTAATGTCAGGTGGAAGAGTAGCATTTGTTTTTTTTCCTTCTCCAGAACCAGATATAATTTACGTAAATTTCAATTTTTCTCCTGGTACTAATCAAGATTATACAAAGCTTATGATTGAAGAGTTAGAGAGCTCTTTATTAGCAGTAGATAGTAATAATGAAGTTAAAACTTATTTCTCTGTCATAGGCAAGTCGTTAGGTTTACGAGGTAGTGTGCAACAAATAGAGGGCCAGCATTTAGGAGCTATGGTAGTAGAGCTTATTCCTTCAGATATCAGAAAAACTTCAGTAAATAGCTTGATGAGTTTATGGAAGAAATCATTAAATAAGCCAGCAGGGTTAGAATCTTTAACTATGGCATCTAAAAGCGCAGGCCCACCAGGAAAGGATATAGATATAAGAATAATATCAAATAATAATGATATGCATAAAATAAAATTAGTAACTAATGAGGTAAAGGCTCTTTTGTCTCAATATGACGGTATAAGTGATATATACGACGACCTTCCTTGGGGTAAAGAGGAAGTAGTCTTAAGACTGAGGCCCTTAGGTAATTCATTAGGCTTTACTTCTGTGGGTATAGCAGACCAAATTCGTTCGGCATTTAGAGGCATAGTTGCAAAAAGATTTTCTGATGGATCTGAAGAAATAATTATTCGGGTTAGATATGATAATGAAAAATTAAAAGAGGAAGACTTAAAAAAAATGTTTATTATGTCTCCAGCTGGCAATTTTGTTCCTCTAAATCAGATCGTAGAAATTAATTATGAAAAAGGTTTTTCTATTATTAGAAGAGAGAATGGAAAATCTGAAGTATCAATCATTGCTGAAATTGATGAAAATATTATAGCACCTTCTGATATATTAAAAGCACTTTCAGGTGGCTCCTTAGATGAAATTATTTCTAATAATGGTTACTCTTGGAGGTTAGCAGGAAGGTCAGAAGAGCAAAATGAAACCCTATATGATATGAAAATAGGAACAATAATAGGACTAACTTTAATATTTATAATTCTATCAGGAGTATTTTCATCTTATTTACGACCATTGATAGTTATGAGTATTATACCGTTTGCTGCTTTAGGTTCTATTTTAGGCCATTGGATTACAGGTTTTAATATTACTATTCTTTCCTTAGTGGCACTTTTAGGCTTAGCTGGAATTGTAATAAATGATTCTATAATTATGGTTTCGACAATAGATGAGAAAATAAGCAAAGGAATTAATATTATTATTGCAGTAATTGATGGTGCGTGCGAAAGGTTTAGGGCAGTAATTTTAACTTCCTTGACCACCATATCAGGACTTATCCCATTATTATTTGAAAACAGTACACAAGCGCAATTTTTAAAGCCTATGGCTATTACTATAGTTTTTGGCTTGTTGGCTACAACTTTTTTAGTTTTACTTCTGATTCCTGCTTTAGTAATAATTCAAAATGATTTTTTGAATTTAGGCAGCAAAGTTAGATTAATTTATATTAATAGTTTTAAAAGGAGATTCTAAATGTTTGTAGTAATAGTTAATTTTAAAATAGAAGATAATGATGGAATTAAAAATAAATTTATAGAATCAGCTCCTATGTATAAAGAAACTAAAGGCCTAATTAGAAAAAATTATATAATTAATAATGATACTAATACTGCAGGAGGAGTATATATATTTGATACTGAAGAAAATGCACATAGTTGGTTTGACCCTGAAAGAATAGTATATTTATCTGAAAGATATTCTATCCCTGATATAAAGTATTTTGAATCTCCTGTTGAAGTTAATAATGAAAATAACAGTATAAATATAAGCTAGCTTACTTTTTCCAAAAAGATGGCATTATTAAAATTAAAACAGCTAAAAATTCTAATCTACCAATAATCATTGCTGCAGATAGAACCCACTTAGCTTGATTGGGAAGCGAGTAAAAATTTCCTGTAGGGCCTATTTCTTCACTCAGGCCTGGGCCTACTACTGCGATAGAAGTAGCAGCAGCAGAAAAAGCTGTTAACAAATCAAGGCCTATAAAATATAGTATTGCAGCAATAATAAAAACAGAAGCTATAAATAAAAAGATTAAAGCTAAAATAGATAAAGTAGTTTTGTCATCTATCAGCGCCTTTGAATATGTAATTTTTAAAATTTGGTGAGGTCTAATTACTTTTTGTATTTGTTGGATAATTACTTTGAATAGAATTTGTATTCTAAATATTTTAATACCCCCGGTAGTAGATCCTGTACAACCTCCTACAAGCATAAAGATAAATAATAAGCCTATAGCAAACCCTCCCCACTTAGAAAAATCTTCTGTGGAATAACCCGTGCCAGTAATTATGGAAATAACATTAAACGCAGAAACTCTTAGAGCTTCTATAAAGTTAAAATTTAATTTAGTATTAAGCCAAATTGCTATAATAAATATAGATGCTAATAATAGAAAAAAGAATCCTTTGACTTGTTTATCGAAAAATAATGATTTTATATCATTATTATATATTTTCACAAATAATATGAATGGTAGGCTAGCCATGATCATTCCAAATATTATAACAATTTCTATAGATAGGCTGTCATAATGTCCTATAGAGTTGTTCTGAGTTGAATACCCTCCAGTTGCTATTGTAGTCATAGAATGACAAATTGAATCAAATAAGGACATTCCTGCAATATTTAATAATAAGGCGCATATAAAAGTAAAAATGAGATATATGATTATTATAGAAGTAGCTAAATTTTTAACTCTTTCTTTAAGTTTATCTGATGGTTCCGCTTGTTCTGAGAAAAATAGTTGAAAACCACTCATGTGAAGTAATGGCAAAGCTGCAACAGCCATAACAATAATTCCAACTCCTCCTAGCCATTGTAATATTGATCTCCATATCAATATTCCTTTAGAAGCATCTTCTATATTTGTAAGTATAGTTGAACCAGTAGTAGTGATTCCACTTGTTGCTTCGAAAAAGGCATCTGTATAACTTAAATTTAAATTAGATAGATACAAGGGTAAAGCAGATATAGCAGCCAAAAAAATCCATGAAAGAACACTTAGAAGAAAAGTTTCTTTGCTTCCTATTTTTGTTTCTCTGTTTCTAAATGCTAATATTATAGTTATTCCCATTAGAAAACTAATTATGCCTGTTGAGGCAAAAATACTCCATTCCTTATTATTATTAAGTAAATCAAACATTGCAGGAATAAGCATCATACAACCTAGGGCAGAAATAAGTAATCCTATGATATATAAAACAGATCTAAAATTCATTTATCAGCCTTAATAATGGTTACGATTTATAATAAACTTTTTTAGGCCTTTAATTAAGTAAATGTATGTAATTAATTTAATATCTTTTGTATGGATGGAATATCCAAGGAAAAAACCGGAACATCAATAAAAAAAGATTCATTATTTTCATTTATCATTCTATAATTTCCAGACATAAATCCAGAGGATTTATTAAGAGGAGTTCCGCTAGTATATTCAAAAAATTCTCCAGGTTTGATAGTAGGTTGCTCACCTATTACTCCAGAGCCCTTTACTTCTTTTATTATACCTGTCGCATCAGTAATTTTCCAATACCTATCAATTAGTTGTACTTTATCATTTCCATTATTCTCAATTAAAATATGATAAGACCATACCCATAAACTATTTTCTGTATCTGATTGATCAGATAAAAAATTAGTCTTAACGCTTACTCTAATATTTTTAGTAACCTCAGTATAATAGTATTCTATATTATCTTTTATATATGGCTTTAATGACATTTGAATCCTTTTTCTTAATTATTTGAGCAACTTGCTCCGCCAAGCACACAAAATTTTGAACAGTGAGGGTGTTTCAAGTAAACTTTTTTGAAAGAGTCCTTTAGGTATTTACCATAACTAAAATCATTTTCATATGGAATTAAAGTACATGCTACCACATGAGTAAGTCTATCTTCTTTGCGCTTAACTATCATTCTAGAATCCGCACACATCATATTTACAGGGTCAACACCTAAAATACTCCAGCACTTTGTGGTTATTTCTGGAGTTTCTGATATCATACTCATTTCTGGAAATAATATTAAATCTTTAGGATCATAAGCATCAATTATTACATTATGCAATTTAAATAATTTATTAAAACCATCTCTCATTGCTGTTTCCTTATTATTCAATATACGTGAAGCAATAGTAAATTTAAAATTATTTTTGATTAATAATTTTATACCTAATAGCGCTTTGTCCCAGGTTTTTTCTCCTCTAATTTTTTCATGCTCATATTTACTAAAATGATCTAAAGATATTCTTAATTTTAAATTTTGGTATTTTGATAACTTTTTAAGAGCATCGATTTTATTTTGCATTGGTTGCATAGCATTAGTGAGCACTAATACCTCAAAACCTTTTTCAAGACAAAATTCTATACTTGCTATTATATCTTTATTCATAAAAGGCTCTCCTCCTGTAAAACCTATCGATTTACAAGACCAATTATTTATTTGAATTTCATTTATATAATATTTAACATCCTTTAGATCAAGATATAGAAGCTTATCATTTAGTGGGCTAGAATCTATATAGCAATCTTTACAAGCTATATTGCATAAAGTGCCTGTATTAAACCAAAGAGTATTTAAACCATTAAAATTAACAAAAGCTCTATCACTTCCGTCAGCGGTATTATGTTGATTTACAAATTTTATATTATTTTTTAACATAAGTATATTTTACTAGTTTACATTACGTTTTTTAACAATACTTATACTTTGCATGGTCATAATTAGTTCTTTTTTATTATTAAACACTTTAGAATCAATAATCATACTTCCAATATTTGGTTTGGACCTGCTTGGTGTTTTGCTGATTATTTTTAATTCACCTATAATTATATCATTAGGAAATAAAGGCTTAATCCATCTTATTTCATTCATACCTGGAGAGCCTAATGATGCAAGGTTAACTAATAACCCATCATATAGCATTCTCATGTATAGCGAACAAGTATGCCAACCTGAAGCGCATAGGTTTCCAAATAATGAGTCTTTTGCTTTTACAGCATCTATATGAAACGGCTGTGGATCAAATTTTTTAGCAAAATCTATAATCTCTTCTTCAGTAACTGAAATAGGACCAATTGTTATTTTTTGTCCAACATTAAGGTCTTCAAAATAAAGCATTTTATTATTATTTTCCTTTAAAATCTATAAATTTAAACTATATTGTATTAATATAATAATAAACTATATTGATCATTATAAAAATAATTCAATATGATTATTTTATGCAGGCCTTGTAATCTAAAGCCTTGACTATAGATATTAATATGGAAATAAGATATAGAGGTACTTTTTATTTTAATCCTATTAATTTAATTTTTTAAATATTTGCTTGTGGGTTAAATTTTGTTTAATCTCCGCAACCTTAAGTATTTTAGACGAATAAAATTATAAAGAATTGAAAAAAATGAATAAAAACAAAAAACATACTTATTTTGCAGAAAGGCCACATAGTCAAGGCTTATATGATGCTAGTAAAGAACATGATTCTTGTGGTATAGGATTTGTTGCAAATATAAAGGGTTATAAAAATCATTCTATAATTTTAGATGGTTTAAAAATATTAAACAATTTGACGCATAGAGGGGCAGTTGGAGCTGATCCCACATTAGGAGATGGAGCAGGTTTGCTTCTTCAAATACCAGACCTTTTCTTGCGAGAAGAGTGTAAAAAAAATCAGGTTATTTTACCTAAAGCTGGAAGTTATGCAGTTGCACAGGTTTTTTTTCCAAATGATAAAGCTTTATTAAAGTATTGTGAAAATTTATTTGAAACAATTATAGAAGAAAATGATGCTAAAGTAATAGCTTGGAGAACAGTGCCTACTAATAAAGATTCTGTATCTGAATCATTAAACGCTACAGCACCTGTTATTAAGCAAGCATTCATTACATTAAATGAGACTAAGATAGACCAAGAGGATTTAGAAAGAAAAACTTTTATTATTAGAAAAATAATATCTAATAAATTTAGACAAGATAATTTTCTTCTTAAGAATAAGCAGTCTATATACATATGCTCTTTTTCTTCTAGAACTGTAAATTATAAAGGGATGCTTTTGTCTGATTCTGTAGGAGCTTATTTCACAGATTTGGAAGATGAAAGAGTTGTGAGCGCACTAGCCTTAGTGCATCAGAGGTTTTCTACTAATACATTTCCATCATGGGATTTAGCTCAGCCACTTAGAATGATATGTCATAATGGTGAAATCAATACTATGAGAGGCAATGTAAACTGGATGAATGCTAGAAAGCATATTATGTCATCAGAAGTTTTAGGAGAGGACTTAAAAAAAATATGGCCTATAATACCAGAAGGGCAATCTGATTCAGCTTGTTTTGATAATGCTTTAGAATTATTGACAATGGGTGGTTATAGTATGTCTCATGCTATGATGCTTTTAATTCCTGAAGCATGGAAAAATAATAATTTAATGGATGAAAAAAGAAGAGCATTTTATGAGTATAATGCATCTATCATGGAACCATGGGATGGTCCTGCTGCTATGGCTTTTACAGATGGAAAACAAATAGGAGCTACATTAGACAGAAATGGTTTGAGGCCAGCAAGGTACTTTATTACAGATGATGATAAAATAGTGCTTTCTTCAGAAATGGGAGTTTTACCCCATCCAGAAGATAAAATTAAAGAAAAGTGGAGGCTTGAACCAGGAAAAATGCTTCTTATAGATTTAGAAAAAGGTTCTATAATTTCAGATAAAGAGTTAAAAGATGAGCTCTCTAATAAATTTCCTTACATTTCTATTTTAAAAGAAAGTAATATTTCTCTAAAAGATCTGGACAAATCATATGCTGTTGAGCAAGAGCTTTCTAAAGAATTGAAATTAGATCTACAACAAGCTTTTGGTTACACTCAAGAAGACATAAAATTTCTAATGTCTCCTATGATTAAAGATGGACAGGAAGCAACTGGTTCTATGGGTACAGACACCCCTATTGCTGTCTTATCTTCTAAATACAAGCCTTTATATAATTTTTTTAAGCAGTTATTTGCACAGGTAACAAATCCAGCTATAGACCCTATACGTGAAAAAATGGTTATGAGTCTTATGAGTATTCTAGGGCCAAGAAAAAATGTTCTATCTCTAGAGCCTATTAATACTAAATGTTTAAAATTGGACCAGCCAATACTTACTAATAAAGATATGGATAAAATAAAAAATATAGAAAAAACACTAAATAGTGGTCATAAATCTTATGTTTTAGATGCAACATCTCCTTTGATTGAAGGAGCAAAGGGAATGAAGAAAGCTCTTGAATCATTAAAGAAATCTGCTGAAAACTCCATAAAAAATGGTGCTAATATTATTATTATATCAGATAGAAATATATCAAAAAATAGAATTGCTTTACCTAGTTTGTTATCTACTAGCATCGTACATCAGCACTTAGTAAAAATTGGCTTAAGAACGAATATTGGTTTAGCGGTTGAAACTGGTGAAGCAAGAGAAATTCATCATTTTTGTGTTTTAGGAGGTTTTGGAGCAGATGCTATAAATCCTTACTTAGCCTTTTCTACTATTAAAGATTTAATTGATAGTCCTTCAATTTCTTTATCATATGATGAGGGGTGTCTTAATTATATAAATGCAATTGGTAAAGGCATGCTTAAAGTAATGTCAAAAATGGGAATATCAACTTATCAATCTTATAATGGAGCACAAATTTTTGATGCTGTAGGGTTGTCTTCAGATTTTGTAAGTGAATATTTTCCAGGGACCCCTACTAAGATAGAAGGATTATCTCTTGATCAAATATTAGAGTCGTCCTATGAATGTCACAAAATTGCATTTGGTATGAATAAAATTCTGCAAAATTCTTTAGAAGTAGGTGGTGATTATGCTTTTCGTATTAGAGGAGAGGATCATGTTTGGACGCCAGATACTATAAAAGATTTACAGCATGCCGTTAGAGGCAATTCTCTAGAGAAGTATAAATCTTACGCAAAGATGCTTAATGATCAATCTAAACAAACAATGACTCCAAGAGGTTTGTTTAAAATAAAAAGCAATAATGCATCTATTGATATCAATGAAGTAGAATTACCGGAAAATATTGTTAAAAGATTTGCAACGGGAGCAATGTCATTTGGATCTATTTCAAGAGAAGCGCACACAACATTAGCAATTGCTATGAATAAAATAGGAGGCAAATCAAATACAGGAGAAGGTGGAGAAGAAGTAGATAGGTTTGTCAAAAATAAAGATGGTTCTTCTATGAGGTCTGCCATAAAACAAGTAGCTTCTGGAAGGTTCGGAGTAACGGCAGAATATTTAGTAAATGCTGATGATATACAGATTAAAATCTCTCAGGGAGCAAAGCCTGGAGAAGGAGGGCAGCTTCCCGGTCATAAAGTAGATCCAGTTATAGCTAAAGTAAGATATTCTACTCCAGGAGTGGGCCTCATATCTCCTCCTCCCCATCATGATATTTATTCTATAGAAGATTTAGCACAATTAATATTTGATTTAAAAAATGTAAATCCTTTAGCTAGGATAAGTGTAAAATTAGTTTCAGAGACAGGTGTAGGAACAGTAGCGGCTGGTGTAGCAAAATCAAGAGCAGACCACATAACAATTGCAGGCTTTGAAGGAGGAACAGGAGCGAGTCCTCTTACTTCTGTAAAACATGCCGGGTCCCCATGGGAAATAGGTCTGGCAGAAACACAGCAAACTCTTGTATTAAATGGTTTAAGAGGGAGAACATCACTTCAGGTAGATGGCGGACTCAGAACTGGAAGAGATGTTGTAATTGGAGCATTATTAGGCGCGGATGAATTTGGGTTTGCTACGGCACCTCTTATTGCATCCGGATGTATAATGATGAGAAAATGTCATTTAAATACATGTCCTGTTGGTATTGCTACGCAAAATCCAGATTTACGCAAGAAATTTACAGGAACGCCAGAGCATGTAATTAATTATTTTTTCTTTGTAGCAGACGAGGTAAGACATTTAATGGCAAGCTTAGGCTTTAGAACATTTAATGAAATGATAGGTAAAGTGGAAAATTTAGATACAAATTATGCTCATGAGCATTGGAAAACAAAGAATTTAGATTTTTCTAAATTATTTTATAAGCCAGATGTAAGTGAAGAAATTGCATTATATAATTGTGAAAAGCAAGAACATCCAATAAAAGAAATTTTGGATAGAAAGCTTATACCTTTATTTGATAAGTATGAAAAAGAAGGTAAAAAACAAGAAATTAATTTAAATATTAAAAGTACAGATAGAACAGCAGGAGCAATGCTTTCTGGAAAAATAGCATTAGATAAAGGTCATAAAGGTATAAGTGAACATTCAATAAAAGTTAATTTTACTGGAACAGCCGGTCAATCTTTTGGAGCTTTTTTAGCTAAAGGTGTAACATTTAATCTTTTCGGGGAAGCTAATGACTATGTAGGAAAAGGATTATCTGGAGGCAACATAATTATCCAGCCTACTAAAGATTCAAAAATTATTGCAGAAAAATCAATGATAGTAGGAAACACAGTATTATATGGTGCTGTTTCAGGGCAATGTTATTTTAATGGAAATGCAGGAGAAAGATTTTGCGTTAGAAATTCTGGAGCGATGGCTGTTGTAGAAGGCGTGGGTGATCATGGTTGCGAATATATGACTGGCGGTATAGTAATTTGTATTGGGCCAATAGGTAGAAATTTCGCTGCCGGTATGAGTGGAGGTATTGCATATGTTTATGATCCTAAGAATGAAATTAGTAAATATTTAAATAGTGAAATGGTTAACGTAGAAAATTTAGATATGAGAGGTGTTAATGCAAAAATAATTGATAATGACTTTAATGTTTATGATGATGTGTTAGTTGATGATGATTTGAGAATTAAGTATTTATTAGAACAACATATCAAATATACTAATAGTAATGTAGCTAAAAATATTATTAAAAATTTTGAGTTTTCTTTAGAGGGTTTTAAAAAAATAATGCCAGTAGATTATAAAAAAGTGTTATTAGATAAAAAAAATAATAATATTCAATCAAAAATAGTCGCTTAAGAGGGCCAGGTTAGAAAATGGGAAAAGTTACAGGGTTTTTAGAAATTGATAGAGTTGAAAAAGCTTTTAAACCAGTTAAAGAAAGAATTAAGAGCTTTAATGAGTTTACTGAAAAGCTAGATAAGAAAGTCGTTTCTGAGCAAGGAGCGAGATGTATGGATTGTGGAATACCTTATTGTCATACGGGTTGTCCGGTTAATAATATTATTCCCGATTGGAATGATTTAGTCTATAATAATAATTGGGAGGAAGCTAGCAGTGTACTGCATTCAACTAATAACTTTCCTGAGTTTACTGGTAGAATTTGTCCTGCACCCTGTGAAGCAGCTTGCACTTTGAATCTTGATGATAATCCGGTTGCTATCAAGTCTATAGAATGTGCAATTGTAGATAATGCATGGGAAAATGGTTTCATTCAACCCGAACCTGCTCTAGAAAAAACTGGTAAAAATATTGCTATTATTGGTTCTGGTCCTGCGGGTATGGCAGCAGCGCAACAACTTGCAAGAGCTGGTCATGATATTTCTTTATATGAAAAAAATAGTAAAATTGGAGGTCTGCTAAGATACGGTATTCCCGATTTTAAGATGGAAAAAAAATTAATAGATAGAAGACAAGAACAGCTAGAAAAAGAAGGTATAATTATTAAGACTAATATTAATGTTGGTATAGATGTAACTATTAAAGAGTTGCAAAATAAATATGATGCTATTTTATTAACTGGAGGAGCAGAAGTTCCCAGAGATTTAATAATTTCAGGAAGAGATTTGGAGGGAGTTATGTTTGCTATGGATTTTCTTCCAATTCAGAATAGAAGAGTATCTG
>MDTG01092889.1_pt1 | contig 16570 bp, 14 predicted proteins | sample 811421 | NCBI WGS metagenome assembly MDTG01 (sample SAMN05326645, study PRJNA326480) | marine metagenome | isolation source: seawater | place: Pacific Ocean: South East | collected 2011
CTGTTGCACTGGTCCTCACCTTACGGTGGACGGATGTTATCCGCTATGCTGCTCTATGGTGTCCGGACTTTCCTCTTCCTTGCGAAAGCGATGAAGTCTATTACTACTTAGGCAAAAGTAAAAAATACTATCTTAGTACAATGAAAAAAGTAATTTATACTTCTGACGCACCTAAAGCTATAGGTCCTTATAGCCAAGCGATATTATCCAATAACACCTTATACACTTCTGGACAGATTGCTATTGACCCTAAATCAGGAGAGCTAATTACTGATAATATATCGGATGAAACCCATCAGGTTATGAAAAATCTTGAGGCAGTTCTCTCTGCTGCTGAAATGAAATTTTCTCATGTACTGAAATGCACCATATTTTTAAAAGATATGAATCAATATGCTGAAATTAATAATGTATATGCCCATTATTTTAGTGAGAAACCACCAGCTAGAGAAGCCGTACAGGTCAGTGTATTACCAAAAAACGTCAATATTGAAATTTCACTAATAGCCTCAAAAGAATGAAAAGAAGACAAGCCTTAAAATCGTTCATTAGCGCATCCTTATTACCATTTATTCCTTTTAAAAATTTATTAGCAAAAGACGAATGTGTTACAACCGATGACATTCTAGGTCCATACTTTATTGAAGGTGCTCCAAACATTAGCGTAATTGCTCCAGAAATTACAGATATTAACCGCCTATTTATTACAGGTACTGTATATGCAAAAGATTGTATAACACCAGTTCCAAATGCCCTGATAGATGTTTGGCAAGCCAATAATGAGGGCGCTTATGAAGATGTAGGCTACAGAGGAAAAATATATACCGATGAGGTAGGAAATTATGCTTTTGAAAGTATTCAGCCAGGAAAATACTTAAATGGTAGCTACTACCGTCCTAGCCATATACATTTCAAGATACAATACCTCAATAACCCAGAACTAGTTACTCAATTATATTTTGAGGGCGACACTACTCTTAATATTGACCCTTGGGCATCTGATCCTTCGGCAGTAGATAGGATTATTCCGCTTACTTTGGACGATAACAATAATGCAAATGGTGTTTTTGATATTTATCTAAATGTTGATGTAGATACTGTTAACTTAAGTCATTACGACAGAAACGATATTCCAAGCAGAATAGAATCTATATCACCAAACCCTGTCCGTGAACAATTTGAAATTCGATTTTATAATAGCACAAATGCTCAAGTAAAAGTAGATATATGCGATGTAATGGGTAGAGAAACCAAAATTTTATTTGAACAAAACTGTACCAAAAAATTACACCACATTACATTTAATAAACCAGAGCTTAGAGCAGGTGTTTATGTATTACGATTATCTGTAAATGGTAGAAAGGTAGATGCTAAACGACTATTATTGAAATAAATTAGTATTCAACCCTAAGATGATGAATACTTTGTAATTTCTTCTTGAATAATTTCTTAATTTTTGTAATAGATTTCAAGGTAATATCTGCATTAACGAATTGGTTTTGATCTATCTGATGATTGATAATATTCTCTACAAGTTTATCAATATTCTCTACGTTAGGCGATTTTAAACTTCTAGCGGCAGCCTCTACAGAATCCGACATCATCAGTACCGCTGTTTCTTTAGAAAATGGCTTTGGACCAGGATACCTAAACTTATCTACAGACTCTAATTCATCTGGAAAACTACTAATGTGTTGCTTGTAAAAATAGCCCACCATAGTAGTACCATGATGTGTACGAATGAAGTCTATCAGCTCATCAGGAAGATTGTATTCTTTGGCTATCTCAATACCATTTTTCACATGCTCAATGATAATTCGTGCACTTTCCTCAAAACTCATATCGTCGTGTGGATTGATGCCTGAAATCTGATTTTCTATAAAAAACTGAGGGTTATTCATCTTACCAATATCGTGGTACAAAGCACCAGCCCTTACAAGTAATGCATTACCACCTATCTCAAGAATTCCTTCTTCAGCTAGATTTGCAACTTGGATAGAATGTTGAAATGTTCCAGGAGCTTTCTGAGCCATCGTTCTAAGCAGTGGATTATTAGTATCAGATAATTCTAAAAGAGATACATCAGAAACAAGGGAAAATGTTTTCTCAAATGCAAAAATAAGTGGATAAGCAAAAAGCGTTAATGCACCATTTCCAGCAAACCACACAAAATTCATCCATTCAATATTGTTGATACTTCCTTCTTGGGAAAGAGCCATCGCAAAATACGTAAGGAAATAGACTCCTATAATCTTAGCTGCTGACACAAAAAGCTGAGCACGCTTATACATCTGTAAAACCGATAGAATGGACACTATACCTGCCATAAGCTGTAAATAGATAAACTCAAAGCTATTAGGTACTATAAAACCAATAATTATGATGGCTATAAGATGAGTAAATAAAGCTAATCGAGTGTCAAAAAATGCCTTGATAATAATAGGTAATAAACAAAAAGGCATTAAAAATATCAGATTATTATTTGGTATTAATGATAAAGTAGCCATCAATACCATTATAATGATTAGGGTAAGAATAAAGGTTACCTTTTTATTATCTATAAACACCTCTGGTCTGAATTGCTTAAGGAATAAATACAGAATGAGAAATGCAATTAATACTAATAAAGACTGTCCTAAACTCAATAAGCGTTCTGAATTATCTTGCCAATTTTCTCCTTCGTAACGTAGTCGGTAGGACTCTAATTTTTGAAAATTACTTTCCGTCACCAATTCTCCTTGAGAGATAATAACCTCTCCTCTTTGTACCATACCCAAACCTTTAGATATTTCGTTCAATTCACTTTCTAACATTTTGTTGGTAGCATCATAATCAAAAAAGACATTTTGCTTAAGCGATTGAAGAATCAAAGGAGCTAAAAACTCTTTTTCATTATCAGCCAAATTTGGTAATTCATAAGATTTCTTTGAAGCCGATTCTATAGTGTAAAGCTTCCCAAGTCGTTTAACTTCACCCACATTTGATCGCATTACAATTATTTCAAAATCGTCTTCTTGATTTTCTATATCATCAATTAACTGAACAATCCCTTTTGAGTATAGGTTTTCAAGTATATTCAAACCATAGAAAGCTAGCTTTTCCTTTTTGGTTTTTCGTTGCTTCTTCTTATTTAGATTAAAAAAAGTAAATCGAATATCTTTCTTGAGATTCTTATCTATTGCCCATTTCTGCTCAAAATTGGAAATAAATTCTTCCGCTTTAATTTCATAAACAGACTCGTCAACCACAAAAGTAGGTTTAAGATTGTCTCTTACTTGTAATTGCTCGTTGGATAGCTGCTCATTAGATTTGTAAACGGGAAAATCATAAGGGGCAATTAAATTCTCATGCATCCAAGGTTTTCCTTTCTGAAACTCATACTTGAATGATGCTCTGTTTGGAAACATCCACACAATAAGTATTGTCGCCAATAGAAATAAAGCAACTTTTTGAATTTTGTAGTAGTTATTCCGAATATCAAAAGGGAAGTTTAATCGCATATCGTCGACTAAAATACCAATAAATAACAAGTTTGCAAAGGCACTATAAATAGGTCTTTTTACTTAACTTAGCGAGCAATATCCAATTATAAAAAAAAAGTAAAATGAAAGAAGTAGTAATCGTATCAGCCGTAAGAACACCAATGGGAAGTTTTGGTGGAGCATTATCTAGTGTTTCTGCTACTCAACTTGGGAGTGTTGCTATTAAAGGAGCAGTTGAAAAAGCAGGGATAAACCCTAATGAAATAGATGAAGTTTACATGGGTAATGTCTTACAAGCCAATTTAGGACAAGCCCCATGCAGACAGGCCGCAATCGGTGCTGGACTTAATCAAGATATACCCTGTACAACCATTAATAAGGTATGTTCATCTGGTATGAAATCCATCATGTTAGCTGCACAAAGTATTATGTGTGGCGATAACGAAGTTGTAGTTGCAGGAGGTATGGAGAATATGTCTTCTGTACCACATTATTTCGCTAAAGGAAGAAACGGTCAGAAATTAGGCGACATGAAATTGATAGACGGCTTAGTCAAAGACGGTCTAACTGATGTATACAACAAAGTACATATGGGAAATTGTGCCGAACTTTGTGCTAAAGAAATGAATTTCAGTAGAGAGCAACAAGATGCCTTTGCCGTTGAGTCATACAACAGAAGTACTAAAGCATGGGCAGAAGGAAAGTTCAGCGATGAAGTTGTGCCTGTTAATGTAGCACAAAAACGTGGTGATGACATTGTTATTTCAGAAGATGAAGAATACAAAAATGTAAAGATGGATAAGATTCCTAATTTACGTCCAGTATTTGATAAAGAAGGAACCGTTACAGCAGCCAATGCCTCAACCCTAAACGATGGTGCTGCTGCCTTAATATTAATGAGTGCAGAAAAGTCCAAGGCTTTAAGCATACAGCCACTAGCTAAGATTAAGAGTTATGCCGACGCGGCCCATCAACCAGAATGGTTTACAACAGCTCCTGCAAAAGCTTTGCCTATCGCATTAGAAAAAGCGAATATAAATACTGGGGATGTGGATTTCTTCGAACTGAACGAAGCCTTTTCTGTAGTAGGCTTAGCCAATATTGAAAAGCTAGGGCTAGATACTAGAAAGGTAAATGTTAATGGAGGCGCTGTTTCACTTGGTCACCCGCTAGGATGTTCTGGTGCTCGAATTATCGTTACACTTTTACATGTTCTCAAACAGAACCAAGCTAAAGTCGGCGCTGCCGGAATTTGTAACGGTGGTGGAGGTGCTTCAGCTATGGTAGTTGAATTATTTTAGTATCCTTTATTAATAAATTTAAAAGCTCACTTTAAAAGTGGGCTTTTTTTTTACTTTTGTTTTTGATGAAATACGGAATTTCTGAATTAGCTATCGTTCCTATTCGAGCAGAAGCATCGGATAAAGCCGAAATGGTAAATCAAATACTCTTCGGTGAACATTTCAAAGTACTTGACCAACGTATTAAATGGAGTAAAATTCGTTTGGCTCACGACAAGTATGAAGGATGGATATGCAATAAACAGTGGATGGAAATTGATAAAGAAAGCTACGAAAATTTAGAACGACAATCCCCTACTCTTACTACTGAACTTTTGGATATTGTGACTAGCGAATCTCATCAAACCATTGCCTTAGGAAGTTCCTTGCCAAACTATGAAAATGGAACATTTACAATCGAAGAAAATAGCTATACTCATGGTGGAGAAACCACTATTGGAAGTGAGGATAAAAATATGCTTATACACAACGCTATGCTTTACCTCAATACGCCATACCTGTGGGGAGGGCGTACACCATTTGGCATTGATTGTTCAGGATTTTCACAAATCGTTTACCGTTTGCAAGGAAAGGAAATCCCTAGAGATGCTTATCAACAAGCTGAAATAGGAAGTACGCTTAGTTTTATTGAAGAGTCCGAACCAGGTGATTTAGCATTTTTCGATAATCACGAGGGAAAGATTATTCATGTGGGTATTATTTTAGAAAACAACTTCATCATCCACGCTTCAGGAAAAGTACGTATCGACAGACTCGACCAACAGGGTATCTTCAATGCCGAAAAACGTAAACACACCCACAAACTTAGACTGATAAAAAGCATTCTCTAAATTCTTTGATTTTCATACAATAAAATGGACTGTAAATTTGTTATGAATGTAAAATCAAATGAGATGAAGAAATTGACCATTTTGGCTTATCTAGTTTTAGGAGGACTACTCTTCCAGGCAGTTAAATACTTAACTACCAAAGATGCTTTTGCTAATAAAATAACCTTTGCAACTACAACGAATGAAAACAGTTCGTACAATGACTTTACCTACGCCGCCGAAAAATCTCTTGAAGCCGTAGTACATATCAAATCCAAATTTATGGAGGATGAATACTACCGCTATTACCATCCCTTTTTTGGTAATGGCTACTACAATCAACCCAAAGAAAAAGTAGCTAGTGGCTCAGGCGTTATTATTTCTAAAGATGGCTATGTAGTGACTAACAAACATGTTATTAATGAGGCCGAAGAAATAGAAGTGGTGCTAAACGACAAACGTAGCTATACCGCCAAACTACTAGGAAATGATCCTAATACCGACTTAGCATTACTCAAAATTGAAGGCAAAGACTTAGAATATTTAGAGTTCAGTGATTCTGATGACATTAAAGTCGGCGAATGGGTTTTAGCTGTGGGTAATCCGTTTAATCTTAATTCCACTGTTACGGCAGGAATCGTTAGTGCTAAAGCAAGAAGTATTAATATTTTGAACAGACGTAACGGCATAGAATCTTTTATACAAACCGATGCTGCGATTAACCCTGGTAATTCAGGTGGTGCATTAGTAACAACCAATGGCGATTTGGTGGGCATCAATACCGCTATTCAATCCAATACAGGTTCGTATACCGGTTATGGGTTTGCTATTCCTTCAAATATGGTACAAAAAGTGATTTCTGACCTTAAAAACTACGGTGAAGTACGTCGTGCATATATTGGTATAAACATTGCCGATATCAACCAAAACATTGCGGAAGAATTGAATCTTGAAGGAGTAGAAGGTGTACTCATTACCAATGTTTTACGAGATGGTGCAGCCAAAAAAGCAGGAATTAAACGCTACGATGTAGTAGTGAGTATTAACGGTACTAGAATAAATTCAGTAAGCCAACTTCACGAGCAAATTATACAGTTTAACCCTGGTGAAAAAATTGTATGCCAAATCAAAAGAAATGGTAAAATACAAGACATCATTATTGAGTTGGAAAGTTAATTAATCTCTAAACTCTTCCACTCCCATATTAAACAATGTGAATGCCATCACATCTGCGGATTGCTCAATAAGTTTTGAAACAGGCGTTCCGGCACCGTGTCCAGAGTTGATTTCTATACGAATCAATATAGGATTATCCCCTTGGTATTTGTCTTGTAACTCAGCAATAAACTTGAAAGAATGAGCCGGCACTACCCTATCGTCATGGTCGGCAGTAGTAACCAATGTAGCGGGGTAAGAGACGCCCTTTTTTACGTTATGAATGGGTGAATAGCCTTTCAAATATTCAAACATCTCTTTGGAGTCATCAGAAGTACCATAGTCATAAGCCCATCCGCCACCTGCAGTAAAGGTATGGTAACGAAGCATATCCAATACGCCTACACTAGGTAAAGCCACTTTTACTAAATCAGGACGTTGCGTCATGGTAGCACCAACCAACAGTCCACCGTTTGAGCGACCATCTAATGCTAAAAAATCTTTTGATGTAATATTTTCAGTCATTAGGTATTCTGCTGCTGCAACAAAATCGTCAAATACATTTTGTTTTTTCATTTGAGTACCGGCATCGTGCCAAGCCTTCCCATACTCGCCACCACCTCTAAGGTTTGCTACGGCATACACACCGCCTTGCTCCATCCATACGGCTCTGCTGATACTAAAAGAAGGCGTTAAACTCACATTAAATCCGCCGTATCCGTAAAGTATAGTGGGGTTATTACCATCATAATTAAGTCCTTTTTTGTGCGTAATAATCATGGGTACCTGGGTTCCATCCTTTGAAGTGTAGAATACTTGCTTGGATTCAAAATCCGAAGATTTGAAATCAATAGTTGGCTCCCAATACAATTCTGACTCTCGACTTTCAGCATTGAATTTATAAATAACCCCTGGACTGTGATAATTTGTGAAACGATAATACAGTTCTATCTCTTCTTTTTTAGAAGAAAAACCTCCACTACTACCAACGCCTGGCAATTGAATTTCGCCCAAACTGTTGCCATCCGCATCAAACTGATAGACTTTAGAAATGGCATCAATCATATAATTGGCAAAGAAATATCCACCTCCAAAACTGGGAATCAAGACATGTTCTGTTTCAGGAATAAACTCTTGCCAAAACGCTTCTTGTGGCTGCTGAAAAGAAGCTGTTACAACTTTTTTATTAGGAGCGTTTCTGTTCGTTACTATATAGAGTAAATCGCCCTCATTATGTAGAATATAATTATCACTAGAGTAATCATCTACAATAGTAACAATGGGTGAATTTTCTTGACTTAAATCTTTAATCATTAGCTTATTTCCACTAGTTGAAGTCGATGCCGAAATGATTAAAAAACGACCATCGTCAGTTACTCCACCACCTACGTAACGGTGTTTTTCTGATGGCAAAGCTCCAAAAATAATCTTATCCTCTTGTTGCGGAGTTCCCAATTGGTGATAGTACAATTTATGCTGATCTGTCATTGCCGATAATTCACTACCATCTGGTTTGTCATAACTGGAATAATAAAAGCCTTCTTTGCCTTTCCAACTCACACCACTAAACTTAATATCGACTAAAGTATCTTCTATAGCTTCTTTGCTAATAGCATCAATAACAATGACTTTTCGCCAATCGCTACCACCTTCAGAAATAGAATATGCTGCTAAACTACCATCATCGGAAAAACTGAGTGAAGTCAAAGAAACAGTACCGTCTTCTGAAAAGGTATTAGGATCTAAAAACAATTCTGTATTACCGTCTTTTTCTCTTAAGATGACATACTGATTTTGTAAGCCATAATTTTTATAAAAATAGGTATAGTCTCCCCTTCTAAATGGCGCTGACAATTTTTCATAATTCCATACTTTTTCAAGCCTATTTTTTAGTTGATCTCTCAAAGGTATTTGATTAAGAAACCCAAAAGTTACCTTGTTTTGCTCCTCAACCCATTGGGCAGTTTCTTCACTTCTATCGTCCTCCAACCATCGGTAATTATCTACAACCTCAACACCAAAGTAGGTATCGATAACTTCCTTTTTTTCTGTTATAGGGTATTCCACTGAAGGCATTTTAGATTGACAAGAAATGATAAATAGTAAAAGAGGTAAAAAATAAGTCGTTTTCATATGTAATAAGTTTAATCACAAATTTAAAAAATTATAAAGTTGGTTTATTAGCGTCTTTTTTTCAAAAACTCAATGAGTTGTTTTACTGCTAGTCCCCTATGGCTAATTTCATTTTTTCGCTGAACAGACATCTGGGCAAAACTTTCTTTAAAACCATCTGGTAAAAATATAGGGTCATAGCCAAAGCCTTTATCGCCCCACTTCTCTGGAATAATCTGACCGTCTACTTGACCTTCAAATTGAAATTCCTTTCCATCAATTACAAGTGAAATAATAGTCCTAAAACAAGCGTCTCGGTTATCTTCTCCTTGCATTTCACCAAGAACTTTTTGCATATTGTCCTCAGCCACACAATCATCACCAGCATAACGTGCTGAATGCACTCCTGGTCGACCGTCTAAGGCCTCTATTTCTAAGCCCGTATCATCAGCAAAGCAATTATAACCGTAATTATCAAAAACGAAATAGGCTTTTTGGGCAGCATTATCTTCCAAAGTATCTGAAGTTTCAGGCAATTCCTCATTGCAATTGATATCTTTCAAACTCAATATTTCTATACTAGAAGGTACTAGCATTCGAATTTCAGCTAGTTTATTTGGGTTGTTGGTGGCAAATACTAGTTTCATTAGTCGTGGTGATAGGGTTCGTTATTTAAAATACTAAAGGCACGGTAGAGTTGTTCGGCAAAAAATGGACGTACCATCTGATGTGAAAAGGTCATTTTTGATAGGCTTATCTTCGAAGATGCTTTTAAATATAATGCCTCACTAAAGCCATAAGGTCCACCAATAACAAAGACTAATCGCTTAATACCTGAGTTCATTTTTTGTTGTAAAAACTGAGCAAATTTTCTAGATGAAAAATCCTTTCCATTTTCGTCAAGAAGTATAAGTTGGTCGATATTTTGAAGTTGCTTTAATATAAGTTCGCCTTCTTGCTCTTTTTGCTGACTTTCAGAAAGGTTTTTCCTATTTTTAAGGTCAGGAATGGTTTGAAAATCAACAGCAATATAATGCTTCAATCGTTTGGAATATTTGTCTATTCCTTCTTGAATCCAGCTCTCATCTGTCTTACCAATTGCCAATACTACAATTTTCACCGAAAAAGTTTTGTAATTTTACCACAATATTAGTCATTTTGCTTGATAGAAAATAGACCCATGCGAGAAGAATTAAATACATTCATCGAATTTGCCCTTAAAGAAGATATTAGAGACGGTGACCACACCTCTTTGGCTTGCATCCCTTCCACTGCCATTGGGAAAGCTCAACTTCTAGTAAAAGAAAATGGCATTCTTGCCGGAATGGAAGTGGCTGAGGCTATTTTCAAAAAAGTAAATCCAGAAATACAGTTTTTTCCGCTAATGAAAGATGGTGAAAAAATGGCTATTGGTGATGTGGCTTTTATTGTTGAAGGACCTTCGGGCTCACTACTCACCGCTGAACGCTTAGTGCTTAATTGCATGCAACGCATGAGTGGTATTGCAACCAAAACATACCATATTGTAAAGCTTTTAGAAGGAACAAAGGCTCAAGTACTGGATACGCGTAAAACAACCCCTGGTATTCGATTATTAGAAAAATGGGCGGTAAAAATTGGTGGCGGCACCAACCATCGCTTTGGGCTTTACGATATGATGATGATAAAAGATAATCATATTGACTTTGCAGGAAGTATTAAGGCGGCTATTGAAAAAGCCATAAGCTACCAAAATAAAAAAGGATTAGATATTCCAATTGAGGTAGAAGCTAGAAACTTGGATGAAGTTGAAGAAATCATGAAGGTAGGTAAAGTTCAACGCATTATGCTCGATAATTTCAGCTATGCAGATACACGAACTGCCGTTGAGCGTATCGGCGATAGTTTTGAAACAGAGGCATCTGGCGGCATTACAGAGGAGACCATAAGAGAGCATGCTCTTTGTGGTGTAGATTATATTTCAGTAGGAGCTTTAACCCATTCTGTTAATAGCTTAGATTTGAGTTTAAAAGCCCTGTAAAATGAGTCTAAAACAAAAATTTTCATTTCTAATTGACTGGAGCAAGCATCTTGTTTTACCTGGATTCAAAGGAATGAATTTGTTTGATGTGGCTAGTTTTTTTATGAAAGGTTTAGAAAAGGGTGCTATAACAACACGGGCATCCTCCATTGCTTTCAATTTTTTCCTTGCCCTATTTCCAGCTCTTATCTTCTTTTTTACGCTTATTCCCTATATCCCTATTGATAATTTTCAAGAAATACTATTACAACTCTTGGGAGAGGTACTACCTCCCTCTACCAACGAAAGTGCTTTTAGCACCCTTAATGACATCATCAATCATCCTAGGGGTGGCTTATTATCTTTTGGTTTTGTGATGGCTCTTTATTTTTCGACTAATAGTATCAACTCCTTGATGGAGGCTTTTAATAGCTCTTATCATATTTCTGAAATTAGAGGCATGTGGAAACAACGTTTGATTGCTATTGGACTTACTCTGACACTATCCATTATGTTGATTGTGGCGATAGCCATAATCGTATTTACTCAAATAGCTAGTGCTTACTTTGTTGACTTAGGTTTATTAAAAGAGAGCTCTATTACGCTGATTAATCTAGGTAAATGGATAACTCTACTAACCTTTTTATTCTTTGGACTATCCTTATTATTTCAATTTGGTCCATCCAAAAAAACTTATTGGAGTTTCTTTTCACCAGGAGCTATTTTAGCTACGCTATTTATTGTACTCACTTCTTTAGGATTTGGTTATTATATTGACCAATTCGGTCAGTACAATAAGCTTTATGGCTCTATTGGTACACTAATAGTAATTCTGTTGTGGATGTATTTTAACGCAATAGTTATGCTAATTGGCTTCGAGCTAAATGCCAGTATTTTTAGTGCTAAGGAGCACATACAATCATCGTCGTTTATCGATTTTTTCCAAAAAAAGCAATAAACCAATAAGAAGACCTATTGCCACCACTCCCATCATTATTTTAGCGAATAGCATATTTAAAAACTTACAGTTTTATCGCAATCACGAATCAATTCGTATAAGTCTTTCATTGTGGAAAGAGGACACAGCTCAGTACCTTCTTTATCTCTCAAATTAAGGCAAGTACCACATGCTAAAATCTGTCCCCCACCATCCAATAAGGACTGGGCTAAGTCAAGAATAGGAAATTTATCAGAATGTAAGTCGCCATACTCTACCCCACTCGCTAAAAGAAAAAGACGAACATCGTCTTCTTCTTTTAATGAGAAGTTAGCCAAACGAAAGGCGTTAAACACCACTTCTTCGTCTGTGCTATAAATTACTATACCTAATTTCATTAGTTAATTTTTAATCGTACTCCTGTATAAATCAAACGACCCATAACTGGTGCCCAAATAATGGAAGCATCGAAGTTACTACCAAAAGGGTCATCGCTTCCCAATATAGGATTATCTTGTTTATAATTCAATAAATTCTCTCCTCCCAGGTAAATATCAAAGGTCTTGAAACGTTTCGTCACTTGGCTATTTATTACAAAAAATGGGTCTGATTGGGTTTTTCCATCAGCTATTAAAGGATGATAAGGTATTCGGCTTGTACCTATGTAATTCCATGTAGCATCAAACAACCATTTATTAATATGGTCGGTAGAATAGGCAAAATTAACTAACGCTCTATTTTCAGGAACAAGCGGCATTATCTTTTTTTCACCATCAAAAGTGGAATACACTTGATTGATTTTATAGGCTAATTTCACATCAAAACGTTCAAATAACTCATAGTTAAAATCAAACTGAATACTGTTAGAATAAGATTCACCATCCAAGTTATAAAACCTCAGTTTTGTAGGGTCTTCTATATCTATCACTACTTGATTTTCGAACTGTGTTCTATAAGCATCTGCATTGAATGTCGCTTCTCTATCAAAAAGCTTAAAGCAATGTGTAGCATTGATTCCATAATTCCATGCTAACTCTACACCTAAACTATCTTCAATTTCGAATACTCTTGAAGATGCAAAATATGATGTGTTTTCAGCTATTGGATTAGCTATACGCATAGCTTTACCAGCAGAAAGCCTAAGAACGGTTGCCTCACTTGGATTGTACTTCAAATTCAATCGAGGTAAATATTCAAAACCGTGAGTATTGTGATAATCTCCTCTCATACCTGCCACTAATACAAAGTTATTTTCTGGAGATGTGTAGCTATATTCACCAAAAACGCCTGAAGTCAAATCAGTTCGGTCAAAATTCTTAGACTCATAATTTTCAGTATATCTATCGGCATAGTAGCTGAGTCCATATTTCAATACATGATGATTGTGTCTTAAATAAGTTTGAGCAATTAAATTTAAATAAGCGCTTTCTTGCAAAGCCTTATAATCTGTAAGTCCGAACTTGATGGTTTGATCATGCCTTCTAAAAGCAGTCTGAAGCCCTACACTTTTACCTGGCTTATCTGGCATCTTCAAACCTGTCTTAGAGTTAAATTCTAATAAGGTATTATCTAAAACAACCTTATATGGATTCGTAAAGGTGCGTATTTGCCCCCCTATTCGTTCATCTACTAAAACACGACCTACTAAATTTATTCTATAGCTATCCGTTTCTCTAAGCCATCGGTTCAAAACGTTAAACGACTTGATATGTGGTATATCTAAGAAACCATTTTTATCGTGATCAACATCTTTAGAGTGGTAATTTATACTCGTGAATAAATTAGTAGTCCATTTGCCTGTTTTCTTAGCAAATTGGAGGTTATTTTCAAACTTACTTTCCGTATTTGTATAGAAGTTCCAATAGATTTTATCGGCATTTTCAGGTTTAAAATATTCCAAGTTAATTTGCCCAGCGAAAGATTCAAAACCATTTATAACAGAACCAGCTCCTTTTATAACTTGAATAGACTCAATCCATGTGCCAGGCACATATGTAAGTCCATAAGAGGAGGATAGACCTCTAATTAGCGGTACATTTTCTTGTGTGATTTGTGTGTAAATACCATCCAAACCTAACATTTGTATTTGCTTAGCTCCTGAAACAGCATCGGAAAAAGTAACGTCCACTGTTGCATTAGTTTCAAAGCTTTCAGATAAATTACAACATGCTGCTTTTTGTAATTCCTTAGACGAAATCTTTTGTACTTGTAGAGGATTCACCATTGACAACTCTGTTGTACTAACTTTTGCTTCTACCTTAACTTCTTTTAACTCTACCGATTCGCTGAGAGCAATATTCAAGAAGGCTTCATCTTTTACGTCAATACTTTTAGGCTGAAATCCGATGTATGTGATTTTTAATTTAACTGGAAGTTTCGTTGTTAAATCTAGGTGAAATTTACCATCCAATCCTGATGTTGCACCTTGAGTGGTATTTTCAACAACAACATTAGCACCTATTAAAGTGTTGCCACTTTCATCTACTACTTTTCCCATGATGTGAGCCTGTGCAAAAGTCATTAAAGCACTTAGTTGCAAGGCTATTGCTAATATATATCTCATTTTAATTTTGTTTAACTGTTTGTACTTGGTCCTAACTTGTTAAGTGCTAAGAAAGTAGTTAAATCAAATACGAAATACTTGGAATAAAGAAAGTTGTTGAGAATAGGGTTTGGGGGGTGGTAACTCAAGACTTTTAATTGAAAAAGATGAGTTACTACATAAATTTTTAACACTGATTATATCAGTTGAATAAGCTTCTACAAAAGATGGAGCTAGAACCGAAACACTTAGTGGTATATCAAATGAAAAGGTGACTAGCTCGACTTCTAAAAAACAACAGCAGCAAGAGGCTAATAAACTACAATCGCAAGATTTTATAGATTCCGTTAGTAAAGGCTCTTCTTCAGTACTACAACACATTACAGCTTCTTCACAAAATACGTCTTGTACTTCATCTATTTGCTCGGATACAACTGTAGGATTATGAATATGATTGAGAACAACTGGAACGCCAATACTGCTAACAAGTACAAGTAGGCATAAGAAAAAATTTATGGAGTAAGTAACTATTCTCATTCTGTAAATTTACAAAATTATTTTTCAAATGTTTTGAGTGTATTTTCAATAATATCAATACACTCTAGTAATTCTTCTTTATTTATCACTAAAGGAGGAGCAAAACGAATGATATTTCCATGTGTTGGCTTTGCTAACAAACCGTTGTCTCTAAGAGCCATACACATATCCCAAGCAGTTGAACTTTCCTCAGAATCGTTAATAACAATAGCATTGAGGAGTCCCTTTCCTCTAATTAATGAGATGATATTTAGATGACCTATACGTCTGTTTAATTCTGTTCTGAACACTTCACCCAATTCCGTAGCGTTTTCAGAAAGATTTTCATCTAGAACTACTTCCAAAGCGGCTTGAGCAACCTTACATGCTAAAGGATTACCTCCAAAGGTTGAACCGTGCTCACCTGGCTTAATACACAACATTACCTCATCATCAGCCAAAACAGCAGACACTGGTAATACTCCACCAGAAAGGGCTTTACCTAAAATTAAAATATCTGGACGAGCATCCTCAAAATCACAAGCAATCATTTTGCCTGTACGAGCAATACCTGTTTGAACTTCATCAGCAATAAATAAGACGTTATACTTCGTACACAAGGCTCTTACTCCAGCCAAGTACCCTTCGTCAGGAACAACGACTCCAGCTTCACCTTGAATTGGTTCTACCATGAAAGCACATACATTAGGGTCTCTCAATTCTGTTTCTAAAGCCTCCAAATTGTTGTAAGGGATTAAATCATAACCCGGCATGTAAGGGCCAAAACCTTCGAAAGAAGTTGGGTCATCAGAACTGGAAATAGCCGCTAATGTACGCCCCCAGAAATTACCTTTAGCAAAGATTATTCTAGCCTCATTCTCGATAATACCTTTTTTCATATAACCCCACTTACGAGCTAATTTATTAGCCGTTTCGCCACCTTCAACTCCAGTATTCATTGGTAAGACTTTATCGTAGCCAAATAAGTCAGTAATAAACTGCTCATAATGACCTAAAATATTGTTATGAAACGCTCTAGACGTTAATGTTAAGGTTGATGCTTGTTCGTTTAATGCATTAATAATTTTAGGGTGACAATGGCCTTGATTAACAGCAGAATATGCTGACAGAAAATCAAAATACTTCTTGCCTTCAACGTCCCATACAAAAATACCCTCACCTTTTGAAAGGACAACTGGCAAAGGATGGTAATTGTGAGCCCCATATTTTTCTTCTATTTCTATCAATTCCTGTGAAGTGTACATATTATTAAATTTTGAGATACAAATTTAGAAAAATGTATTTGGTTGCAGAATAAATCACTATTTTAATATTCTATATTTGTGCCTTGGGAAGAAAAAAGAAAAAGATACTCTTAGAAAATGTACATGTTGCTGACGCAGGAGCTAAAGGTAAATCCATAAGCCGACTAGAAAATGGACTTGTCCTTTTTGTGGAAGGTGCTGTACCTGGAGATATTTGTGATGTACTGGTACACAAAAAAAGAAAATCTTTTTTTGAAGGAAAACCTGTTAAATTCCATTCATATTCGGAGAAAAGAAGAGAGCCAAAATGCGAACACTTTGGACTGTGTGGTGGTTGCAAGTGGCAGTTTATGGACTACGAACACCAAGTGGATTACAAGCAAAAAGAAGTTGTTGATGCACTTAGTAGAATTGGTGGCATTAAATTACCTGAAGTTTCTCCGATTTTGAAA
>MDTG01260174.1_pt1 | contig 16570 bp, 16 predicted proteins | sample 811421 | NCBI WGS metagenome assembly MDTG01 (sample SAMN05326645, study PRJNA326480) | marine metagenome | isolation source: seawater | place: Pacific Ocean: South East | collected 2011
GGTCAGAGAAATGATTAACAATTATAGGGAAGGAAAATTAATAAATATTTTCACACCGTTTATAGATAATTTTGGGTTAATATCAAACTCATTTGGAATATCATATTTAATAATATTAGGATCTATATTTTTTATCAAAGATCAATACATAAAAATTTTTATGATTTATTGTATTTTTTTAACTAATATTTTAATTTATTTTCTCTCTGGTTTTGCTGCTAGATTTTTACTAGATCCAATTTTATGGTCTCTAATTATTGTTTCATTCTATGGTATTAAAATAAATAATTTTTTAGCTAATCTTATAAAAATTCAAGGGGCACTTATATTTACAATACTACTTTATTTTATGAGTATTTTCTTACCTTCTTTATTTTCTAACAATCAAAAAGAAATTGTATTTTCTAAAACCATCAATCATTATTCACTTTTTGAATGGGCATCCTATCATGTTAGTGGTGATGAATTAGTGATAACAAATATTAGAAATAATAATTTTAATAAAATTAAAATATATAATATATCTTTTTTAACTAGATATTTAACAAATAATTCAAATGAAGAAAAACTAATTTTTTATAAAGATCTTGAGAAGAAAAATCCAAAATACCTATTGTTAAATTATTCATTATTTATTGAAAAAAAAAACAATTCTCAACAAGTACCAGATGAATACAAAAAATATCCAATTCCAAAAAAATTATATAACTGTGTAAAAAATCTTCAAATTCATGAAAAAAAGATTGGTTTTTATACTTCAAGAAATCCATATTTTAATAAGAAAGATTGGTATGATGGATATCTATATAAACTAAAAGATTTTAAAAAAACTAAATGCTATGAATAAAATGAAAGTTGTAATTTTGTGTGGTGGTTTAGGAACAAGGTTGTCTGAAGAAACTCACAAAGTACCTAAACCTCTTATAAAATTGGGTGATAAGACAATTTTAGATTATATTATTGAACATTTTTCAAAATATAATTTTAATGAAATATTAATTTGTGGAGGATATAAGATTTCTATATTTAAGAAACATTATAAAAATAAAAAAAATATAAAAATTATAAATACTGGAATGTATTCTCAAACAGGAGCTAGAATAAAAAAGATAAAAAAATTTTTAGGGAAAGATCAAAATTTTTTTTTAACATATGGTGATGGTTTATCTAATGTAAATATACAAAAGCTTTTAAATTATCATGAAAAACATGGGAAAATTGCAACATTAACAGCTGTACGACCAATTCCTAGATTTGGACACCTAACACTAAAAAAAGATAATGTAATAAGATTCAAAGAAAAAGATAGGATGTCAGTAGGATGGATAAATGGTGGGTTTTTTGTTTTAAACAGAAAAATTTTTAAATATATATCAAAAAAAAACAATGAAATTTTTGAAAAAAAACCCTTAGAAAAATTATCGCGAGACTCTCAATTAAAGGCTTACAAATTTAATGGATTTTGGCATTGCGTTGATACTTTGAGGGACAAAAATTACTTAATTTCACTTTTAAAACTTAATAAAGCACCATGGATAAATTAAATTTTAAAATTCCTTACGGTAAAAATGTTTACGATAAAAAGGAAATAAACGCAGTAACAAAAGTTTTAAAAAATAGTACCCAAATGGGTAAGTGTGTATCTGAATTTGAAAAAAAAGTTAGTAAGTTATTTGGTAAAAAGTATGGTGTAATGGTTAACTCTGGAAGTTCAGCAATACTAATTGCCCTAGATATTCTCAACATAAAAAAAAATAGTGAAATAATTATACCTTGTCTTAATTTTGGAACAGCAATTTCTTCTTTAATAATTAAAAACTACAAGCCAATATTTATTGACATTAATAAAGAAACTTTACAGATAGACGAAAATAAAATTGAAAAGAAAATTAATAAAAATACTGCAGCTTTAATGATCCCAAATTTAATTGGCAATGTACCAAAATGGAGCAGAATTTTCAAAATTGCAAAAAAATATAATTTAAAGATAATAGAAGACTCGGCAGATACTGTGGCTCCCAAGATTAATAATCTTAATACCTCAAAATTCTCTGATGTAACTATATGCAGTTTTTATGGATCACATGTAATTAGCTGCGGGGGTAACGGAGGTATTATCATGATGAATAATAAAAAACTTTATAACAATGCAAAAATATTAAGAAGTTGGGGCAGAAGCTCATCAACACTAAAAAATCAAGAGAATATTAAAAGGAGGCTGGATATTCAATTGGATGGTATTCAATATGATAGAAAATTCGTCTTTTCAGGATTAGGCTATAATTTTGAACCTTCAGAAATTTTAGCGGCTTTTGGACTTGAGCAATTGAAGAAGTTTAATAAATTTAAAAAAGTTAGATACAACAATTTTTTATTACATCAAAAATTCTTTAAATCTTTCCCTAAAATATTTTTACCGATTAAAGTTTATCCTGATGTAGAAACACAATTTTTAGCATACCCAATAATATTGAGAGAAAATTTAAGTTTTTCAAGAAAAAATTTACAAGTTTATTTGGAAAAAAATAACATTCAAACAAGACCAATTTTCACTGGAAATTCTCTAAGACATCCTGCTTTTCAATTCCTAAAAAATAAAAAAAATAATAATAAAAAATTTTTAAATTCAGATTATATAATGAAATATGGTTTGTTAATTGGATGTCATCAAGGACTAACAAAACAAATGGTTAAATTTATTCACTCAAAAATTAAACAATTTGTCTCTAGATAAAAGAAAAAAAAATAATGCTACAATAATCTGTTGTCTATACAACGAGATAGATATCGTAAATAAAAACTTAGATGCTTTTATAAAATTTTTAAAAAGTGAAAAAATAAATTACCAACTAATTCTAATAGATAATAATTCATCTGATGGGACTAAGGAAATATTAAAAGATTTTGATAATTCAAATAAAAAAAATAATATATTAGTAATTTATAATAAAACTAATTTGGGCAAAGGAGGTTCAATTAAGAAATCTATAGAGTTTGCAGAGTCTCCAATAATACATATATTTGATATCGATGAATACAGATTTTCAGATATAACAAAAAATATATCTCACTTTACAAAAACACCTGGGTTAAAATTATTAATTGGATCGAGATTTAAAACAAATAAGTATATTTATAAAATAAATTATTTAGGAGTTAGATTACTTACAATGATGATTAATTTATTATTTTTTCAAAATTTAAACGATGCAGCAGCAGCATCAAAAATTTTTTATAAAAAAAACTTTAATGAGTTTAATTATAAATCTAATGGTTTCAATTTTGAATTTGAGTTAATTTGTAAATTTGCTAAAAAAAAATATCTCATCGATGAGATAAATAACGATTATTATCCAAGAACATATGAACAAGGAAAAAAAATTAAACCAATAATTGACGGTTTAAAAATTCTATTCACAATTATTATATCTAAAATAAAATGAAAAATATTCTAGTTACAGGAGGATTGGGAATACTTGGTATATCGCTTGTTAAATTATTATCAAAAAAAAATAAAAAAATTGTAGTTTTAGATAAATGTAAGTTTAGTTTTTTATTAAAAGAACTGCCAACTAGTGTAAAGATTATTAAAGGGAATATAGAAAATATTAAATTAATCAAAAAAATTATAAAAAATAATAAAATTGATTTTATTTTCCATCTTGGTGCAATTACCCAAATTAATGATAGTTTTAAAAAACCTTATGATGCATTCAAAACAAATTTATTTGCAACTGTCGAAATTTTAGAATTTTTAAGAAGAAATAAAAAAAAAATACCTTTAATTTACGCTTCATCAGATAAAGCTTACGGCGAAATGGTATCACCAAAATATTCTGAGGAACATCGATTGCATGGGGTTTTTCCTTATGATGTAACAAAATCCACTTCGGATATGATTTGTCAAAGTTATTCAAAAACTTATGGTTTAAAAATTGGTATAATCAGATCTGGGAATATATATGGGCCCTGTGATTTAAATTTCCAAAGACTAATCCCTGATTTAATTGTTAAGGCTATTAAGAAAAAAAAATTTATTTTTAGATCTAATGGCAAAACTAAACGAGATTATATTTATGTTGATGACGTTGCGATAGGATATTTTAAACTTTTAAATAAAATGAAATTGTCTAGTAAAAAATTATTCATTTACAACATTGGGTCTAAAAACAATTTTAATCCATTAGAAGTATCAAAAAAAATTCACTCAAAATTAGATATACAGGAAAATTTTACAATAAAAGCTAAAAGTAAAATTGAAATTAAAAATCAAAAATTAAATTATAACAAAATAAAAAATGATCTTAATTGGATTGAAAAAGTAAGTTTTAATACCGGATTAAATAAAACAATTAAATGGTATATTAGTAATATTAATAATTTTAAATTTTAAATTTCTACATAAATTGAATTAATAAAACAAATGAAAAAAAAAATATTTATCATTACTCAAAATGAAAATATTTTTTTAAAAGAAAGTTTAGAAAATTTAATATTAAATCTACCAAAGAATGTAAAAATCACAAATGTTATATTATTAAATTCTTCTCCTTTCGGTAAAAAAAAAAATTTATTTTCAAAAATTATTTCAACCATTAATATTTTTGGAATAAACTTTTTTATATTTTATTGTATTAAAATAATTAGAAGTTTTTTTTCTGAAAGGATAATTGCTTTATTGAAAAGACATAAAATTAAATATTATTTAATAAATGACGATGTAAACAATAGTCATAATTTAAATTTAATTAAAAAATCAAAACCAGATATAATTCTATCATTAACAGCTAATCAAATATTTAAAGAGAAACTTTTAAATATTCCAAAAATATGTTGTTTAAATTTGCACACTTCTCTATTGCCGAGTCATAGAGGTTTAATGCCCTCTTTTTGGGCAATGAAACTTAACGAACGTTACTCTGGGGTTAGTGTATTTATCATGGACAAAAAAATCGATACTGGAAAAATTTTATGTCAGATAAAATTTCGTATAAAAAACTTTACTCACTATGAATTGATTAAAAAATCCAAAAAAATAGGAATAAAATGTATTATTTTATCAATTAAGAAAGTTTTGAATAATGATTTTAAATTTGTAAAAAATAAATATAAAAATAGCTATAATAAATTTCCGTCTAGAGTTGATGTATTAGAATTTAAAAAAACAGGTAAAAAATTTTATTAATGAATATACTTACTTTCGATATTGAGGATTGGTTTCACATACTAGATCTTGAAAATTCTACAAATATAAAGGAATGGAATTTAAATGAGAAAAGAGTTCACCTAGGGATAAATAAAATTTTAAATTTATTAGAAAAAAACAATCAAAAAGCATCTTTCTTTATTTTAGGATGGGTTGCTGTTAAGTATCCAGACATTATAAAAAATATTGCAATGAAAGGTCATGAAATTGGAACACATTCCCAATTTCACAAACTAGCTTATACACAAACTCCTTATGAATTTGAAAAAGATCTTGTTAGATCTATTGAAAATATTTATAGATCAACTAATATATTCCCAAAATTCTATCGGGCACCTGGTTTCTCAATAACAGACAACAATTTATGGGCTTTCGATATTTTAAAAAAAAATTCAATCGAAATAGACTGTTCAATTTTTTCAGCTAGCAGAGCTCACGGAGGTATAAGTTCATATATAATTGATAAACCATGTATTATTGATACAAAATTTGGTGAATTAAAAGCTTTTCCTATGAATATTTATAAATTTCTATCTTTCAATATTGTATTTTCTGGAGGAGGTTATTTTAGACTTTTACCTGAAAAAATATTGTTAAATTTATTCAAAAAAAATAATGAATATATAATGACATATTTTCACCCTAGAGATTTTGATTATGAGCAGCCACGAATGAAAAAAATGTCATTGTTTAAATATTTTAAATCATATGTTGGTCTAAAAAGTTCATTTAAGAAATTAGAAAAAATAGTTTCACAAGTTAAATTTATAAGCCTTCTTGAGGCAAAAAATGAAATTGAATGGAATAAAGTGAAACATTATAAATTTAAAAGTTGATGCATCTTTTATATTTACAATTATTAATAGTTTTTTCATTAATTTCTTTTTTGTTTATAAAAGTTTCAAAAAAATTAAAATTATACGATAATCCAAAGGGTCGAAGAAACCATTCAAAACCAGTTTTATTCATTGGTGGAATAATTATAAATTTTTGTTTTATGTACTTTATAAAAATTGAAAATTCTATTTTCATAATTGAATTAATCTACATATATGCATTATTTATTTGCTTAATTGGATTGATAGATGACATCTTAATCTTAAGTGCGGCTGGAAAAATCACATTACTTAGTATGCCAATATTTTTTTTAATATCTGAAGGTTTAACAATAGATAGTTTGGGTACTTTTCATCTAATAGGCGAAATAAAGTTTGGAAAATTAAATGCTTTAATTACTTTATTATTTACATTATTTATAATCAATGCATTTAATTACTCAGATGGGATAGACGGAAACTGTGCTTTATTATCAATAAACTCTTTTTTTCTCCTTACGTTTCTTTCAAATAATAATGAAATTTTTTTTGAAAACTTTATTATTGTATCGATAATTATTATTTTATTTTTAATTCTAAATTTCTCTTTCTTTGAAGTCAGTAAAGTTTTTTTAGGTAATAATGGAAGTTTATCATTAGGATTTTTAATTTGTTTTTTTTCAATTTATTTAAATAAATTTGAAAATATTAATTTTTATGAAATTCTTTGGGTATTTAATGTAATTATATATGATTGTGTTGCGGTTACTTTACTTAGAATATCTTTAAATAAAAATATTTTTAATGGAGATAATAACCATTTACATCATATATTATTGAAAAAAATAGGTTTAAGTAAGAGCCTATTATGTATAAATTTGTTTAACTTAATTGTTGGACTAATTGGTATATATACTTCAAAAATAAGTGGCGAAGTTTCAATTATTTTATATTGTATAATATTTTTTATATACCTAAATTTTTATCAAAAAATACTAAAAAAAAAGATTATATTTTAACTTTATTTTTTTCATAGTTTGAAATCATTGTTATTAAATATGGTAATAAAACAAAATTTATTGGTATAGCCATTAAAAAGATTAAGAAAAGTGATGCTAAATTCGAATAAGTATAATTGATTTTTGAATTCAAGCATAATTTAAATATAAAAAAAATACTTATAATACCAAATATACCGAGTTGAAAAATAATATCACCAAAAACACTCATTATTTTCTGTCCAGAAAAAAATTCACAATTTGGAGAGCTGCAACTAAAAACATTATTATAATATAAATTTAAATCTTCTCTCATAAAATTGTATCCACTTAATCCTCCTGGTAAAGTGTAATTATAAAAAAAACCAGTTACAGGAAATAAAATATTTTCAATTCGAGATGAAATACTTTCGTCATTTTCGAAAGCATAAAAAAAATAACTCTTATCATTTAAAACATTATTTATAAATTTTAGAGATCTATTGTTATCAAAATTTAACTGCTCCATAAAAATCACATAAAAACATAGAAAAACATAAATAGTAAAAAAACAGATAATAAGATTAGAAAATCTATTCTTTGAGTTAAAATTATATCTAATAAGAATCTCTAAAGAAAATATACTAATAATTGTAAAAGCAATAATTACTCCAAGTGTTGACTTGCATAAAAATACTATAGAGAGAAAATTAAAAAAAATAAGAAATATCTCATTTTTTTTAAAATTTTTAATTTTAAAATTATTTTTTATAAAAATTATCCAGGAGCAAAATATTAAAAAAAAAGCGAAAAAAGACGGTTCGGGTGCAAATGAGTATACGCCCCTTCCAGTAGACGCTTCATCAAAGGCAAATGAACCAGACCATCTTGATGCAAAATTATAATTGTAAATTTCTAAAAATTGGACGCAAGCAAATATTATCCAAATTATATTTACTATAAAAATAATTCTCGGTAAGGTTTTTAAAACTTTTTCTTTTTCTTGAAAAAAAATTATAAGTAAAATTAAAAACATAAAATAATTGTAAAATGACCTCAATACCAAATTAAATTGAAAGTCAGATCCAATTATCAAAGAAATCAAAATGCCAATTATGAAAAAGAAAATTATAAATATAATTTTGTTATCAATTTTTATTTTATTAAATAAAATATATCCAATTAAAAAAATAAATGGAAATACTGAAATTTCTGATGAAGGTAAATTTAAAACATTAAATGTTGTCCATGGAAACAAAGAGAAAATGAATAGTGTTTCTAGTGAAAATAAAACTTTCATTTATAAATAATAATTATTAAATTTTTATTTATTTTTTTAACTTAAAAAAATACAGAAACATTAGATTTAATACTAAAAATAACGAGATAAAAGAAAATAATAAAAAGAGCTTAAAAATATTATTTCTATTCGATAATTTTTTTTGCTCTATAAGAATAAAAGTAGGTTCAAAATTTTGCAAAGGTTTAATAGACTTTTCTATTCCAATAATATTTTGATATAAAAACAACTTAACATTTTCATTTTCAGATAACTGAATTGAATTTTGATAGTAATCAATTAGTTCATAATTTTCTTTTAAATGTTTTTCTCTAACTTTTTCTAAGCTTTGAATAAAATAATTTCCTATAAAATCAAAACATTTTTGAACCTCTTTTCTGTCTCTACCAATTACTTCGATATTGATATGGAATGAGTGACTAAATTCTACTTTTAAATCTTTACAAATTTCATTTTTGTTTGTTAACAAAACTTCATTTTTTGTCGGATCTGTAAAAATTTTAGCAGCTTTAGATGATATTTTAATTTTATGACTAAAAATTTTACTTGACTCATACAAAATAGAAGTTGGATTAATAAAATTGTCAACTAATGCAACATCAGCAGATATTACAAATTTTTCATTTTTTTTTATAATTAAATCAGAAAAAAATATATAAAATATAACTCCAATTATAATTGAGATTAAAAACTGAAATTTGTTTTCATTTATTAAAGTTATCGTTTTTTTAAAATCATTATTTTTTTTCATAAATATTAAACATTTTTATTAAAGCAGAGGAAGGATAGTTTATATCTTTAAAGATAGTAAAATAAAAGTTGTTATTGCTGATCAAAATCATGATAACCGTTGCTATGATACATTTGAGATAATTTTTTAAATTTATATTATTATAATACCAATTTTCAAGATATGCTTTATATGGTATGATATTTGTTTTGTAAAAATCTTTTAAATCTTGTTGTTTTTTAAAAATTTTTTCTTCATCTCGAAAAAATATTGAAGACATTCCACTTAATCCTGGCGGATAATTAATTAATAATTTCTTTGTCTCGTCATCATATAAATTAAATATATCAGGTGTCAAAGGCCTGTATCCTATTAAACTCATTTCATTTTTTAGAACATTTATTAGTTGTGGAAGTTCATTTATTTTTGTTTTTCTAAGAAAATTTCCAAATGGTAATATTCTTGGATCATTAAATGAAGTAATATTTCCAGTATGTAAATTTGGACTATCTTTAAGCATTGTAGCAAACTTTATCAAATAAAAAAAATTACCTTCTTTTCCAATTCTTTTTTGATAATAAAAAATTTCTCCTTCTCCAGTAAATTTTAAAATAACTATAATTATTAAAAAAAAAGGTAGAAAAAAAATTATTGCTAATAATGAAAGTATAATATCAAAAATTCTTATCATTACATTATCTGATCTAAATTTTTATTTTGTTTGTTATAATTTAAATCTTTAATATGTTTTTGAATAAAATTAATAATTTGGTCTCTATTAAGTTTTTTACTTAAAATCATTGATTTATAAAATTTTTTAAATGGTTTTATAAAATTATAATTCTGATTGTTTCTATATTTTACAACTCCCAAGTCTTTATATAAGTTTAAGTATTTTGTTTCATAATTGTAATAAAATTCTTCATACTCCTTCTCCCCTTCAGTGGATGAATTAAAAAAATAACAGGGCCATTTCTTTTTATTTATATATTTGATACTTTTTCTTGCTTGATTTTCTGATCTGCAATTTAAAATTTTGTAACCTTTGATTTTTAAAAATTTTTTAGCTATATCTGAAAAAAAATGCATTTTATTAACTGGAATTTTGGGAAAAAATATCTCTCTATTTTTACCAAATAGACAAGATATTAAACAAATATTAGCAGCTTGTTGATGAGAAATAAAATATCTTTTTATATTATTAGGAGCAGAGAATGGTTCTGATTTTTCATATCTTTTACTAAAACCATCTAATAAAGATCCATCAGAAAAAGATACATTTGCAAATCTTGCAGAAGAAATTTTAACTTTTTTACTAGATTCCAACATTATAAGTTCCATATATCTTTTCGAAGCTCCCATAATACTCTTTGGATTAACAGCTTTATCTGAAGAAACAGAAAAAAATTTTTTAACTTTATATTTTGAAAAAATTTCAGCCAATAAAATAGTATTTGATATATTTACTTCTATCATTCTCATTAATGAATAAATATCTTTTTCACTTCTAATATGTTTCATGGCAGAAAAATTTAATACGTAATCATATTTGTTATTTTGAGAAATGAATTTTAAAAAATTTTTAGAGTTTATATCGATTGAAAATGTCTTAAATTCACCGCTAATATATCCAACCTTACTTCTTAATGTTCTTACTAATTCAATAAAATTATTATCATTGATATCTATTACATGAAGTTTTTTCGGATTTTTTTTGAAAACTTCAACAGTTACTGCTCTTCCAATTGATCCAGCAGCGCCTAGGATTAGAAAAGAGGATTTTTGAATTATTTTATTAATCTTTTTTTCGAATGATTTTATATCTTTTTGTAAAAATTGTTTTGTTTCAGGAAAAATTTCTTCGTGATACATTTTTTAACTTCTAAACCTTTCTTGCTATATATTCTTTTATTTTTGAAAAATACTTTGAGTATATCTTAAAATAATTCGTATCATAATTATTTTGATGACAAGCCTTCAAAACCTCATTATTTAATAAAAATAAAGTTGATAAATTTCTATTGCTTACTCCACCCTCTTCCATAAATGTTAATACTTTATCTAAATAAAGATCTTTAATTTCCAAGGAATTATATATTCTCGCAATAAACTCGTAATCACCTGCTATTTTATATGTTTCGTCATAATTTCCTGCTAAATCATAAATTTTTTTCTTGATATACATAGATTGATGTGCGGGCATAAAGCCCCAAGCAATTTTATTTTTAGAAAATTTATCAGATTTATATTTTCTAATTATTTTGTTTTGATTAAATTTTGAAAAATAAGCTACATCTCCATAAATAATATCAGTATTTTTATTTTTAAATATATCATTTAAAAATTTAAATCTAAAATTAGTGTTGTAATAATCACTTGATCCTAATACTGAAATAATATCTCCAGTTGTATTTTTTATTCCAATATTAATTGCGGAATAAATAGATGAACCTTTCGCATTAATTAACTTGACATTGCTAGATTTGTTTTTTTCGATTATCTTCATAGTATTATCTGTAGATCCACCATCAATAATTATATGCTCGTAATTTTCATAATGATCATCAAAAACACTTTTGATACATCTTAAAATTCCATTTTCACTATTTAGTGTTGGTGTAATAACTGTAAATTTGTACATTGATTTATAAATTAGAGTTCCATAAATTAAATTTCGGTTCCCAATTCAATGCAAGTTTTGTTTTTTTGAAATAACCAACTTTTGAAACAAATAATTGTCCATAATTTTTTTTTAAATAAAAATTAAATAATATTTTTAAAAATAGAACAGGTAGTTCAATTTCATAATTTTTAGATTTTAAAATTTTTTTAAATCTTAAACTAATTTCAGAAAATGAATAATCATGATTATCACATAAATAAAATATTTTATTTTTAATTTTTTTTGCAGATAAACATTTTACTATTGCATCAATTAAATTATTAATTGAAAGTAATGAAAGATTATAATTAAAGTTTCTAATAACAGGAAATTTATATCTTAACATTTTTTTAAAAAAAACTAGTTTTGAGGACATTCCTTTCCCATATATATGACTAGGTCTTAATATAATATAATTAAGATTTCCTGTTCTTGCTTTTTTTTTAATATAATTTTCAATTTTTAGTTTTGATGCAACATATTTATCTACCTTATTTCTATTTGAAGGATTAATATTTCCAGTGCTTAAAAAAATAAATAACTTTTTTTTTCCAAAATCAGTGAAATCAAGAATTTTTTTTGAAAAATCAACACTTTGTTTAAAATTTTCGTCAATATCGCTGTTTTTTTTTATATTTGCAAAGGTACTTCCAGCACAATGTATTATAATATTTGCAATCTTTATTTCTCTTTTTAAATTTTCATTATATATATTCTGAGAGTTGATATATTTAACTCCTTTAATTTTCTTTTTTATTTTACCTCTATGAGTATTTGAAATATTATATTTTATATTTTTTTTTAATCTATTAGATAACTTGATTGCTACAAGACTGTTTGAACCAGTAATAATTAGATTTTGCTTCATTATTTTTGACAATCAACTAAATATAAATTATACGAGTTTTCTTAAATCATATGACAGAATTTGTAAAACCTATTTTAAAAAAAACAATTATTCCAATTCTTTTATTTATAAGACGGGTAATTGAAATAATACAAACTTATGCTATACCTAAAAAAACTTTCAAAACATCTTTACCATTTGAGATGTATCAAGAAGAATCCGTAAAGAGATCATACGATTATTTTAAGGAATATTTCCCAAAGTGTGTTTTTTTAGAAAAGAGTGAAATTCAAAAATTTGCTTTAAATAAATCTTTAGAAAGTGATTCTGAACAAAATTTCCTTTACCTAGAATTTGGTGTTTTCAATGGTGATAGTCTTAATCTTTTTGCTGATAATCTTAGAACTAAAATTTATGGATTTGACTCATTTGAGGGTTTAAAAGAGGATTGGCTTGGAACATCATTACAAAAAGGTTTTTTTAATTTATATGGTAAAATTCCAAAACTTAGAAATAACGCTATTCCTATTAAAGGTTGGGTACAGGATACTCTATTAGAATTTTTAAAATCTAATACAAATAAAATTAACTTTATTCACATGGATTTGGATACTTATGATTCTTGTAAATACGTACTTGAAAAAATTAAACCTCAATTGACTGATAATTGTATTATTCTTTTTGACGAACTGTATAATTATGGTGGATGGGAAAATGGAGAAGTAAAGGCATTAGAAGAAACTTTTGCAAAAAATGAATATAAGTTTTTAGCTTTTGGTGCCAATTCCCAACAAGCAGTAATTCAATTAGTAAAAAAATAGATTTTAACTTAATAATTTCATATCAGCACTGACCATATTCTTAACAAGAGTTCTGATATTAGTTTCTGGATACCATCCTAAAATTCTTTTGGCTTTTTTATAATTCCCAAGTAATTTATTTACTTCCGATGGTCTAAAATAGGTTTTATCAATTTCAATTATTATATTACCATTTTCATCGTATCCTTTTTCATTTAAACCCTTACCTTTCCAGCTAATTTTTAAATCAAGTTCTTTAGCTACATAGCTAATAAATTGTTTAATTGTATATTGCTTACCAGTTGCAATTACAAAATCATCGGGCTTTTTTTGTTGCAAAATCATCCATTGAGCTTTTACAAAATCTTTTGCATATCCCCAATCTCTTTTAGAATAAAGATTGCCTAAATAAATTTTTTTCAAAATTTTTTTTTTAATTTTACATAATCCTAAAACAATTTTTCTTGTAACAAAAGTTTCTCCCCTTACTGGACTCTCATGATTAAACAAAATACCATTACTTGCATGAATACCATAAGATTCTCTATAATTGATTGATATCCAATGAGCATATAACTTAGCTACAGCATACGGACTTTTTGGGTAAAATGGTGTTTTTTCATTTTGTGATTTATTATAAATTCCTCCATAAAGTTCTGAGGTTCCAGCTTGGTAAAATTTAGTCTTATTTTTTAAATTTAGTTGTCTTATAGACTCTAGTATTCTTAATGCACCCAAACCGTCTGCATTTGATGTATACTCTGGTTGCTCAAAAGAAACAGCCACATGTGATTGTGCTGCTAAATTATAAATCTCATCAGGCTTAAATTTTTTAATTAAATTATAAATTGATGGTGTATCAAGCATATCTCCATGATGAAGAAAAAAATTAGAGTTTTTGCTTTGTTTTTCTTTGTAAAGATGGTCAATTCTTGTGGTATTTATCATTGATGATCTTCTTTTCATACCATGAACCACATAATTTTTTTCCAATAAGAATTCTGCTAAATAAGAACCATCTTGCCCTGTAACTCCGGTAATTAATGCAACTTTTTTTTTCATAAATTAATTAATTGAATTTTTTTATTTTTAATTTCGAACAATTTATCACATTCATAAAGTGTTTCCAATCTATGAGAAATAATTAATACTGTTAAATTTGGCCTATACAATTTTAAGTTCTTTAAAATTTTGTTTTCAGTTTGTACATCTAAAGCACTGGTCGCCTCATCTAAGATTAAAATTTCTGGATTTGAATAAATTGCTCTTGCTATTACCAATCTTTGTTTTTGACCACCAGAAATATTTGATCCAATTTCACCAATATTCGTCTCTAATTTTTTTGTCAAACCATTAATATAATCACTTAAAGAACATATATTAATTACTTCATTTAATAAATTATAATCAATTCTACTGTTTGAAATTTCCAACGAAACATTTTTTGCAATTGTATCATCTAGTAAGTGATAATTTTGAGGGGCATAACCTAATTTTGACTGCCATTCAAATTTATTTGTTGATAAGTCAAATTTATCATTAATAACAATAGTACCCTCACTTGGATCTAATAAACCTGTGAGAATATTTATCAAAGTTGATTTTCCGGAGCCTGACTTACCAATAATTCCAATTTTTTGACCTTGATTCAAACTTAAGCTAACTTTATCTAGTATTTTGCTATTTTCTTTATAGCCGTATGACAAATATTCTACTTTTATATTTTTAAATTTGTTTATTTTTTTGTGTTGATTCTTTTCATAATCAATTTTTGAAAAGCTTTTGAATTCTATTTGCTCAAAAATAGTATCTGTAGCTTTTTTCCCAAAAGTAATTACTTGTGAATAAATGATAGATTTGTTTAAAGATGGCAGCATTCTGAATGCACTTACACCAAATACTCCAATGACTGTGATTATATCATCTGATTTTTCATTGCTATTAGCAACTAAAACAAGCATACAAATGCTAAAAATAGCAAAAAATTCTATCCAGAAACGAGGTAACTGAACTAAAAATAGCCTATTTCGTCTTATTCTAACGGCATTATAAAAGTAGAAGTTAAAAGACTGTAAAAACTGAGAAAATTTTTGAAATAACTTAATTTCTTTTATACTTCCAATTGCTTGAGATAAACTCTTTAATACAAGTTCATCATATTTTTGATGAGCAATACCCATTGATCTTGACTTTTTTTTCACTAAAAAGAAAAAAAGAATTGAAGGTATAACTAAACAAATAGTTATAAAAAATACAGATCTAGGATCATACATAACTAAAAATATAGTTATTCCAAAAATAACTAGTATTTCAGTAGCTAATTGCAACAAAGGTTCTATCATCTGAGAAATGAAAGTATCTAACTGTTTAATTATATTATTTATTAACACCGATGAATTTGTACTAATAAAAAATTCGTAAGGTCTTTTCATATAACTTTTTAAAAGATCATTACCAAGTCTATGCATCAAACTTGAAGAGAATTTATACAGAAGAAAATTAAGAATAATTAAAAAAATATACTTGATAAAAAATACAATTACTAAAATACCAATCCCATACAAAACAATATTCTCCTGATTATCAAAAATAAATTGACTAAAATCAGAAAGAATTTGGATTTCTATTAAACCCATCGGTCCCTTTAAAAGCAAAACCAATGCAGGAACAATTAAACCAACGCTTAATGTTTCAAGCATCATCCCTATAAACATCAAAAAAATTAATAATATTGCATTAAACCTCTCTTTTTTTGAAAACAATTTAAATATTTTTTTTAACATAGAAATTCTGGTTATTTTTTTAATATTTTTTCATATATTTTTAAATGCTGCTCAGCAATTACTTCATAAGAATATCGTTTTAAAGATAGTTCCATACATTTTTTTGACATTCTTTTTCGTTTTTCCATATCTAAATAAAAAAAATCGATAATCCTATTAGTTATCTTTTGAATGTTAAAGTTTTTAACCTTATATCCGTTAATATCATTTATTATAATATCTTTTAAACCTCCTATTTCAAAAGATATTACTGGTTTGCCACAAGAGTTAGCCTCGGAAGCAATTTGGCAGAAAGATTCTTGCCTTGATGTTACAAGCAAGCAATCAATTGAATTATAAAAATTTCTCACTTGTATATCATTCTTAGAATCGAAATTTTCAATTTTTAAATTTTTATATTTATTCAATTTAATAGGAAATTTTCCAAGTATTTTTATTTTGTAATTATTA
>MDTG01350920.1_pt1 | contig 16570 bp, 1 predicted proteins | sample 811421 | NCBI WGS metagenome assembly MDTG01 (sample SAMN05326645, study PRJNA326480) | marine metagenome | isolation source: seawater | place: Pacific Ocean: South East | collected 2011
ACATTCCATATTACCTGTACATTCATCATATTCATCTGCAAAGTCTGGATTCCTTACACAACTACCTGAACCTGGAGCCTGAGTCGTAGGAGCCTGAGTAGTAGGAGCCTGAGTCGTAGGAGCCTCAGTAGTAGTAGGAGCCTCAGTAGTAGTAGGAGCCTCAGTAGTAGTAGGAGCTGACGATGTTCCACTAACTTGATAAATAGTTGTATCATCTACTGAACTAGATGAATAGGTAGGGGTCAAATCAATTGCTGTTGCATCGGATAAACTTGAGACATATTTCAGATTCATTTCTTCATTTAGATTGATCTGTACAGCAGCCTGGAAATAATATTTCGATCCTGCCGCTGGACTTGAGCCTCCCCACATATTCCATGTAAATTCTACAGGGTCATATACAAATATGAGTGTATCTCCTACAAAAAGTCCGACTTTACCTGTAGTCTTTACTTCACCATCTATAGATACTTCAAAAGCAGCAGATGTGGAACTTTGACCTCTAGTAGTATCTGGACTGGACCAGTCTATCCCAGCGGGTGCTTGAGTAGTTACAGGAGCCTCAGTAGTCGTAGGAGCTTGAGTAGTTACAGGAGCCTCAGTAGTCGTAGGAGCTTGAGTAGTTACAGGAGCTGGAGATGTTCCACTAACTTGATAAATAGTTGTATCATCTACTGAACTAGATGTATAGGTAGGGGTCAAATCAATTGCGGTTGCATCGGATAGACTTGAGACATATTTCAGATTCATTTCTTCGTTTAGATTAATCTGTACAGCAGCCTGGAAATAATATTTCGATCCTGCCATTGGATTAGAGCCTCCCCACATATTCCATGTATATTCTACAGGGTCATATACAAATATGAGTGTATCCCCTACAAAAAGTCCGACTTTACCTGTAGTCTTTACTTCACCATCTATGGATACTTCAAAAGCAGCAGATGTGGAACTTTGACCTCTAGTAGTATCTGGACTGGACCAATCAACAGCGTTTACATTCCATACAAAAAGTAGAAAAATAAGATAACTAAGTAATTTCATTTATGTATGTAGATTGTTAATAAATAGTAATAATTTTTTAATATTGACTTATAATACTAAAGTTAAAGTTGCCGCTGTTTGCTTCTTCACAGTACAACCATCGGTTGGTCTCATAAATTTCAACTGACCATCCCACGATTGATACCTTTGAGGATTGCCTTGAGCGTCGGTATATGAAATATCATAATATTGAACATCTTTAGCCTGACTTGTGCAAATAAATCTATCGCCGTTTTCCCATTCTCCTGGAAAAAGATCTGCTATTTGAATATTATCAAATCCCGCAATACCGAACCCGCTGTATCCGGTGGGGATATCATAGGTTACGGATGGCGGTATAGATCCTTGAATTTCAAGAGTTTTTGGGTTTTGATTACGATAACTTGTAATTTTATCAAATGTTGGGAGCTCCAGATTTGCCAGTTGACCATCCCAGGATTGATATCGTTGCGGGTCACCATTAGCGTCTGTGTAATTTATATCGTAGTAAGTTGCATCTTTACCAAGAGTAAGAGAAATAACACGATCACCAGCTTCGGCACCGGTACCAAACAATGTTTTCAATTTTAAATCATCTGGTATTACTGGAATATTAAATCCATAGTAACCTTTTGGTAACTCTATCGTAATAGTGGCACCGTTTCTAGCATTAATATATGGACTATCATTAGGAGTCAATGCCGTGTACGTAGGTGATAATTCTATGATTTCTACACAATCTGGTGAATATTTTAATGACAGTTGACCCGATGCATACATTACGGCTTTATAATACCATTTGTTTGGTTCGCCTGGCGTACCGCCATAGTTAGCCCATGTTGCTTCAAAGTCTGCATTATCCTGTGAGAAAATTAAATCACCGGAGGAATCGAAGATACCAAGTTTACCATATCGTTTTTCAACACCGTCAACCAAAATATGAAAAGCAGGTTGCACTTCTATATTATGCTCTTCCTTCGTAACGGTAGTGTTCCAAAGATTTTCACATATTTGTGGTGAACATCCAGAGACTTCGTAGGCTTCACCATCAGCTGAACAAGGTGTAGCAGTCGGCGTACCTTCAAATCCAGGTGCACATTCAATTGTTGGATTGAAATTAATAATAGATAGATCACCACCATTGAAGACATAGCCTTCTGTAGTAGGATCAACACACATATCTGTTACACATCCGGACACGACAAATGGTTCATCTTTTTGCGAACATGATTGTGCTTGAGGATTACCATCGTATCCATCAGCGCATTCTACGAAAGCATTAAAGTATGGTATAGAGATGGCATTGCAAGTCACTGAAAATTTTTTAGTTGGGTGTAAATCACACAAAAAGTATCTCGTTGTTCTAGGCTGTGCACCTAAATTGGAAATTCTTTTATACAGAGGAGCTGACGCTGTTCCCAATTCATATCCATGTATATCTGCAATTTTTGTAGATATGTCTTCGTTATCATATCCCGTTTGTGTTACTTCAATAATATTATGGTATCCAGTAAATACTACATCTACCGAATCACCGTCGCATAATTGGTAAGTTTTGGAGTCGTAATGAATTTCAGAATCCCTAAAGTTATATCCATTAGTAGTTGGATAAGCACAATCGGACGGTTCACAACCAGTGTAGGTATACGGTTCGCCGTCTATTTCACACGGTGTAGCTACGGGAGGTCCATGGAAGCCATTTTGACAGCTGATTATAGGTGAAAAAGAAGCGGCATTTAAATCACCACCTGCAAATACATATCCGAACTCATTGCTTGGTTCGGTGCATATGTTTGGTTCACAGCCTGTCACCGTATATTCTTGTCCATTCTCTGAACATTTGGTAGCCACTGGTGTTCCATAGTAATATTGACCACAAACAATATCTGGTGCAAAGTTTTCTACATCCAGTACACCACCATTAAATACATACCCCGTGGTCGATGGTGCAATACAAACATTAATCGCACAAACGCGGTTATTATATGCATCAGGTGCACTGATTTCATGTTCATTGTCATTGCATTCGTCATGTAATTGACAAATATCTGAATTTTTCCAATATCCGTCTTTGCATGTACACGATGTGACAAAGTTACCAATAGCTTCTGAATTGTCTGTACATGGTGTACAAAGATCACCGCTAGGAGCATATGTATAAAATGTTGAATTATCTGAACATCCTTGGTGATCTCCACATGGAGATTTATCATTTTCGTTGTTATACTTCGGGTCACCAGTACATTGCTCACATACGGTATTCGTATCTAATTCGGAATCATAATTAACTGTACCTTGACCAGGAGGACAGTCCGAATGTGGTTCACAAACGACACCATTTAACCAATAACCACTGTTACAAGATGTACAATTTTGATCCTCATGAATTAGGCATTTGTCAGTTGATGCAACACCGTGATCACAGGCACATACATTTGCTTCACACCCTGTTACAGTATATTCTTGTCCATCTTCAGAACAAGGTGTAGCTACAGGCGTTCCATGGTAATAAGGAGAACATTCTACATTTGGTGTAAATGATGAAACATCGAGATTACCATCTATATGTGTATAGCCTGTAGTTGTAGTTGGAATACAGACATTGGGTTCACAACCTGTAACTGTGTACTCTTGTCCATCTTCAGAACAAGGTGTAGCTATAGGTGTCCCATGATAGTCTGCCGAACATGTTATAACTGGTGCAAAATTATCGATACTAACGTTACCACTTCCCGTTACATATCCAGTGACGCTCGGATGTACACAAACATTGGGTTCACAGCCTGTAGCTGTGTATTCTTGATTATGTTGTGAGCATGACACAACGACCGGTGTCCCATGGTAGCCTGCCGCACATTCTATAGACGGAGTGAAGGACAAAACATTAAGATCTCCTTCAATGTGTGTATAACCTGTAGCTGTAATTGGAATACAGACATTCGGTTCACAGCCTGTCACCGTATATTCTTGTCCATCCTCGGAGCATTTTGTAGCTATTGGTGTCCCGTGGTAGTCTGTCGCACAGGTGATATTAGGTGCAAAGTTTTCTACATCCAGTACACCGCCATTAAATAAATATCCTGTGGTTGATGGTGAAACACAAACATTGGGTTCACACCCTGTCACCGTATATTCTTGTCCATGTTCAGAGCATTTTGTAGCAACAGGTGTTCCATGGTAGTCTGACGCACAGGTGATAATAGGTGCAAAATTATCAATTGCTAAATCATTGCCGTCGAAAGTATATCGAGTATCATTTGGGTGTACACACGATGGTGGAATACATCCTTCAACCAAATAGGACGCCCCTTCGTTAGGACAGCCAACTATCGATCCGTTTCCATAATACCCTTCCGCACATGAGATATTTAAGGGCATATCTAATATAGATACCGGACCTTCTGGGTATACGTATCCAGATGTAGTCGCTGCAACACATGTATTTGGATTACAACCACTAGCAGTAAAAGGTGTTTGGTGTTCTGCACATGGAGAACTTACAGGAGTTCCCGAATAATCTGGACCACATCCTAGTTCAGGGGCAAAAGTCGGTACGTTGATGCTGCCACCAAAAAGTTGGTAATTCTCTGGTATTATACAAACCATAGGAGAGCAATCCCCACTTACTGTAAACGGTTGGTCTTCTTTTGTACATGGTTCAGCTGTTATATTTTCCGTCGTAAAATATCCATCTGCACATGTTATATTTACATCAAATTGGTCCATTCCGAAATTTCCATCGAATACTAGATTTAATCCTTCCGGTTGTGCACATAATCGCGGTTCACAACCCTCGAGAACATATTCACCTCCATGTTCTGTACATTTAGTAACCGTGATATTATCTCCAGTAGGTTTATACAACGGTGTACATCCGTCGCTACATACCTCAAAGCTAATCATTTTCAAGTCAGTCTCTGTTACACTGTACGCTGGATTTGTCGATGAAGCACATACACTTACTTCGCATCCAGAAACGGTGTACTCTGTACCATTGGATGAACATGGCGTAACTACTGGATTTCCATGATATTCTTCAGCACACGATACATTTGGTGCAAATTGTCCCGTGCCTGTTCCTAAATAACCACCATTATATATGTATCCAGATGTATTCGGTGCAATACATACTACTTCTTCGCAACCACTTTGTTGTACAAAGCCTTCGTTAGTCTGACATGGTTCTATAATCGGTTCTCCAATGAAGTTTGCTTTACATGTTGCTATTGGATTAAAATCTTTACGAGGTGTGTATGTATCGGCTTCCAGCTCACTTCGAAGCCAGTTAATTCCATTTAAACCATCCGATGGAGCTACACACTTCCAGTGAGTAATTCCACACATGCCACAACTTACTGGTTTACATGTGTGTTGCGATGAATTTGATCCACCAAGTGGAATATGATCTGGATCAGAGCACGTGGTAATTAGATCATAACATTGATCACCATAGGCATATTGTGTTTCTGGACATAGATCTCCACAACCTGTGGATAAAAACGGTTGACGACGTTTGTTGCAAAATTCTTCTGTGACACATCCAGTAGGAATATATTCATCCCCCTCTTCAGTGCAAAGTTTTGCTACAAATGTACCTGAATACCCCTCAGCGCAAGATCCCGACGGTTGAGAGTCTAAACTTGCGGTTTCATTGGATAATACATAACCAGTAACGTTAAATTTCGGAGGAACACAAATTAATGGACGACATCCGGTCACCATATACGATGTACCGTCACTAGGACATCTTGTGACTTGTAACCCAGCTGCACTTTCGATGTAACCCGGTGCGCATCTAACCTGAACCCCGAAATTTCTTCTTTCCAACCCTCCAACCCATAATTCGCCATGATAGATGTACTTCGGATCAGTAGGATGAATACATGTTTCTGGTCTACAACCTCTTAATGTATATTCACCCCATACAAATGGATCATCCGGATTGAACTTTTCTTCTGTAAATTGTAAATCTACCCTACGCATTTTACTTCGTGTAGACCAGTCATTGTTCCAACCGTTTTGAAATGAATCACCGAAATTATCGTCAAACCATTTATCATCGTCTATACATGGGAGATCTACCGTATTATCGTCGGTAAATCCATCATAGTCAGCACATATGACTTCGGGATTACATACGTCATCCAGTTCTGAAAATGCTTCATAGTTATCAGTAATATCCCATGTTTTTGGTGCATTGTGGTTTTGCTGACCACATGAATAAAAATCAGTAGTAAATTCACTATCACATGTATCTTTTATTATTCCCCTGCGAAGTTTTGACGAGGTTTGATATGTGATGTATTGACTGGATGAACGATGAGCAAAAACCCAATTAGAACATTCTCTGGGTAATTTATTGCCTCCTGTGATACAGTAACATTTATTTAACGAATTATCAATTCCATGGAAAAAGTAATCGTAATTCTGACATGCTTTATCACAGGATTTTTTGTCCATTTCACCTTTATATGAATATTCGGCGTCCCCACAATAGCCTAACCCCATAGGGTACTGATTTTGATCAATATACCTAACAAGATCAAATCGATTATTTATATAATCCGGACAACCGCAACATTCGCCAAACCCGGACATCAAATGATTACATTTTGATATATCGTAGCCTAGATGATTGACTGGTGGTTTTGCAAATCCCATTTTACATCCTACTGCTGTAACTCCGCGAAATGGGTCTTTGTATCTATCCCCGAAGTCTCTAAATAGATTATAACTTACAGATGGATCTTCTTGTGGATCGGTTCCAGTTTGAAAAACTTCAAAATACTCAGCAAAAATAGGATCTTCTTTGTAAAAATTTCTCCACCAGGAGTAATCATATAATTTCTCATTTAATGTTCCTGGACAAGAATATATTTCGATTTTATCGCTTGAACCATCCCAGCTGGTGGCTCCATGATAACCAATGCCAGTTGCACACTTTGCAGATAATTGTAAATCCGTACTCTCCCACGAAGATTCGCTTATCATATCATAACCATATAATCCTAAAAACGAATCTTCTTTTTTGCAGGTTTCCGGTCTAAAGTATAGTTCATATGGACCGTTAAACTCGTCCAATAATTGTGAACCGTACTTAAAAAACGCTACGAGGTCCTCATTGTTTGGCAATTTCGATGTTTTCGATGGTAAATGACAAACTATCATTATAGATTCATCTGGAATTATGTCTCCATGTAGCCATATACTAATTGCTTCTATTGCTTTACTATACATCACACTTTGAATTCTAAGACTTGTACTTGATTCGTTTTGCATAATATAACACCCTTCTTCACCAACTACAGTTTCAATATCTTGTCCATCGTCAAGATTTCCTATTGTAAAATCGTTTTTAAATGGCATTGGGTACAACCCTGACGTTTTTGTCATCTGTATAGTTATAGGATTGTCAATAGTTAAATTTTGTGTAGAATTTAACAATACACGAAACCCATATGGTTTTGCACCCCCAGCTGACATAGCGAGATTTGTAGGTGTTACGAAGTTAAAGTCTGTCACTGTGAACGGCTTCTCATTAACCATTTCCCTATTCCATGATGGAGGTTCTTCTATAATACGTCTTCGTACATCGTAACAATTTTCACCAACTCTGACTTTTCTGTAGTAGTCATATTCACATCCGTTATTCCTACAAGAAGAACATGATAGATCATTCAGACAAACCGTACAATCGGTGTCCATATGACAATTTATACATGGTCTAGGATCTATGCGTTTGCATTCAACCCCAAATGCGAACTCATCTGATGAACAGGGTACACATTTTTTACTGGTTGGGTCAAATCTCTTGTGTTGAGCGTTACAAATGGTTATAACATCTTCTATTGGTACATCTACTGAGAAACCTCCGTATTGAAAATCAAAAAAACCATACCAATTCATGTTTTTCCATGAACCCGTACTCTTACTGTATGAATCCATATTGGGCAAATCAAAGTTATGCTTGAACATGATATCGTCGATCCATTCACCTTCAAACTTAAACATATTTTTTCGAACACAAATACCACCAAATGAAAATTCTCTGTGATTACACATTTGACCACATACTACAGATTCATCTAAGCGATGTTCGTATTGAAACCCTGCCCAAATACCCTCATAGTTATCTACCGATTTACCTTTATTAGCACAGAAAGTTTCACGAAGTTGCGCTTCTTGTAATACATTCGAACTAAAGCACCTCGACCCCAAACCTCTCTCATTTATTGGACATTCTCCTGCACATTGCATAGTATCAAAACTAAATCGTGAGTAAACCCAAGAAGCAGTGAATCTATCCCATATTTTATTGCATTCCTGGACATGTTTTGTTAAAGATTCATATTTAATGTATCGAGGTACACTCACACCATCAATAATAATGGAATTTTCTTCGTAACATTTGTCACCGATTGTAATTTGACCTTCACTACACGCTACACTTATGTCTGGTATTTTTGTAAAATCTCCTGAAACTCTTATCCTATCAGTAAAGCATGTATCATTAATTGCTGTATGGTGAGCTTCACAACGTTCGCATGCGTGGGACAAAACATTATACTTTCGACCTATTTCATTGCACTGAGACGCTGCATCATATATATCATACTTTAATTTTCTATTTTGTAATGAGCGCACACAATTGGTACGGAATTTTTTGGACGGGTTTAGGGTATTCACAAAATAACGGGTTTCATTTACTGCTGCACCAAGACTATCAAGCTCAATAGAAGAATATTTGTAATGAAACCCTAAAATTGGATCGCCAATATTTTGTGTACTGTCGTAAGTTGTGTATCCGACTTCGGTGACCTCTTGTACATTCGAATAATGATTGAATAATAATGTAGCATTTTCACCTTCACAGACGGAGTAGGTCTCATCTATAAATTCCAGGTAGTCATCATGATAGTGGTCTACTTTTTTGTAACAAAAAGCACCATGTGCAAATTCGTTTTCACCACACGGTATACAATAATTATCTTCAACCAAACCACCGTCTACAAAACGACTATTTTTAAAGTTACATGATTCTTTATCTACGGAAACCGGTTGACAACTCGAATAATCCGTTTTATTGTTAAAGTGTTTTTCGGCACATGAAACACATATTGTATCTATGGTTGAGTCCGCTAACCTCTGTGGCTCTTCACCTGGTCCACAACGTTTCTTTTCCACACACTTATCGGTGCTACCCGCATTAGGTTGAAAATAAAATATGTCCTGCTGAAAATCGATTGGACAAGGGTCACAAATATTTGGCGCCGTATATGGGGCAGAATCATCGATATATCTTATCTCTCTTCCTGCTGGACAGTCAATAGGTGATTCAAAACAATTTTGTAACCCATCATCGTTCCATGATCCGCGCTCACATTGTGTACAAAGGTTATTATGTACACTTGCAGGACTAGGTTGAGACGCGCGATATCCAGGCTCACATGGATATGTTTTGATTTTACACGAACGGTCATATTCATAGTAATCGGTATTCTCCACAATGCAATTACTACTTAACTCTATATCTCCATCTGGACAGTGACCCGGAGTCCAAACGTGTTTATGCAATTCGCAATAATATTTATCAGTTGTAACGCCGTCTGAACAAGACTTATCGGTCCATGAATATATTGGAGTGTTTTCACATCCATGCTTGTTGTAGGTATCGTCGATATAATCGTAGAAAACTCCATCGAGCCGACTTAAAAAGTTTGTACATTGAAAGGAATATTTTGAGAAACAACTACAAGAATTATCATTAAAACGGAATCCTTTATATCCAGAACAGAATGCTTTACACTCTTCCAATGTGCTCCCAAAATGTATTTTCCCAGTATAATCATCACAATACCCATTACGTCCCAGACGCCAACCTGTGAAATCATCGTAAATAGTCCCGTCGGTACATTGTTTCGGAGTCCACCTATACACTGATGTCGATTCACATGTACTTTGGTCGTTACTTTTACCATCTGAACAATATCCTGGAGTCCATTCATGTTTAGCTGATTCGCATATAGTTTGATCCCGATCGAAAGGAGTATGTGAGGTAGAACAGAATCCTGGACTCCAACCTCCCAAATTTATGATGCATGATTCTCGATCGGTGTATCTGTCGTCAAAACACGTTCCGTTTGTCCACGTATTTGCTGGAGTATTTTCACAATCTTCTTTATTATCGGCTAAAAAATCCGTACAATGATCAGCCATCAGCCAAACACCTTCTATCCACCGATGTTTGGCTGCTTCACATTGAAATTTATTTCTTATTTCAGTTGAAGAACATCGACCTGGAGTCCAGCTGTGTGGTAAAGATTCACATACATTAGGATCGGTACTAACACCATCTGAGCAGACACCAGGAGTCCACGTATACAATGGGGTCGATTCACATGTAGCATTGTCGGTACTATTACCATCTGAACAACTGCCTGGAGTCCATGTATACAATGGGATTGATTCACATGTAGCATTGTCGGTACTAACATTATCTGAACAGGAACCCAATAACCATGTATTCTTAGGAGTCAATTCACATGTAGTTTTGTTTGTACTGTTTAAATCTGAACAGGTGCCCGGAGTCCACGTATACAATGGGGTCGATAGACATGAAGTTTCGTTGGTATTATAACCATCTGAACAACTGCCTGGAGTCCATGTATACAATGGGGTTGATAGACATGAACTTTGATCGGTGCTTATACCGTCGGAACACGAAGCTGGGGTCGTACAAGTAGCCGGAGTCCATGTATACAATGGGGTCGATAGACATGAACTTTGATTGGTACTACTTAAATCGGAACAACTGCCCGGAGTCCAGGTATACAATGGGGTCGATAGGCATGAACTTTGGGTATTACTAACACCGTCGGAACAACTGTCCGGAGTCCACGTATACAATGGGGTTGATAGACATGTAGCATTGTCGGTACTAACACCATCTGAACAGACAGGTGTCGTTGACCAGGTATACAATGGGGTCGATAGGCATGAACTTTGGTTATTACTAACACCGTCGGAACAACTGTCCGGAGTCCATGTATGTTTAGTCGCTTCACATGTGAATTGGTCGGTACTAATGCTGTCTGAGCAGCTACTGTTTGTCCATGTATGGTTAGTCGCTAGACATGTAACATTGTCGGTACTAACACCATCTGAACAGATGCCCGGTATCCACGTAGCGACCTGTTTATTTTCACATGTAGCTTTATCGGTGCTATTTTCATCGGAACAGACTTCAGGGTACCATATGTACTTCTCTGATTCGCACGTATTTTGGTTGGTACTTATAGTGTCCGAACATGCGTCCGGTATATATACGTGTTTAGCCATTTCGCAATTATGTTTTTCACTTGTAATGCCGTCTGAACATGAACCCGGGGTAAACGTATATTTATTTTTTGATTCGCACGTACCTTTGTCGGTACTAACGCCGTCTGAACAAGAACCTGGTATCCAACTAGATGAAGAAGGATCATTGAGCAAGAACCCTGTTGCACTCCCGTAGCCAGTTTCATCTATCTCTGGAACGCATTGACAATTGTAATCAAAATCTTGTGAATGGTCTCGAATACATTCGGTTGTAACGGATGAGTGGGTATCGGTACCATACAAAGCGTAACACTCGTCGTGCTTCGCCTGTGTTGTGTCGTACCTAAAATAATACGTACCTGTATATGCTGTACCCAAAATTGTATGCGATATCACTATTTCCTGTTCCCCAATTAAAGTACAAAAAGTGTAATCTGACATGCAATGACCACTTGCATCTCCATAACTATCGGCACGTTGCCTAAACGTCCAATCATGTTCACATCCATTCCAATACCTGTTTATTGTACACTGAGATGTGGTACCAGCCCAAGGATTATAACTAGTTCGTCGCTCGTCGGGGTAACAACCCATACTATCGCTACAAGCGAACGTAAACCCATTATCCACGTCACATTCCGACCACTTATCCATAACTTGCCATTCATGAGAGGTCTGTTTATAATTTTGTAGTGTTACGTCTTGCGTGTTCCCACACATACCGGTGTTACCATCCGAACTATCGTGATTGTACCACACATGGGACGGAGACGAGGGATCCGTTTGATTATGTACGATAAAGCACCCTTTTGGAAAAGTTGCATTTCGAATTTCTTTAAATTCTGGATAAAGTCTGTCGTTTTTCACATGAAATCTCTTGCATTGCTTTAATGATAGATCGCTATGAGACTGAGAATTGTCTTTCAACAATGTTTCTACTCGGTGTATTTTACTATTTCCGTAAGCGAACCCTTTATGGTCTCGACATCTCGCCGCACACTCATCGTGCGAATTAACTAGATATTTCTCGTTCATTGTTGACACAGCCATCATTTTCCCGTAACTATCATTCTCTGCTAAATTATTAGCAGTGTGATCGGTTCTGTAATATCCATTTATTTTAGTGTTATCTTGACAAGGGTAACATGTGTCGCCAGACAAATATTGTGATAATTCGGACTCACACCTCCTTGCTTGATTCACGCATGTTCTAGAGGTTCTATATCGCGTATAACCATCCACAACACACGATATTGAAGGGAGTATTGACGTTAAACAAACTGCATCGGTATTACTAAACCATGTATTTGTGCGAGTCGTTACGCACGTATTTTGGTCGATACTAACACCATCTGAACAGGTGCCTCGAGTCCATGTATCTACAGAAGTCGTCTCACATATGTCTTTGTCGGTACTATTATTATCGGAACAAGAAGCCGTAATCCAAACATTGACTGGAGTTACCTCACATATATCCCTAGTTGTGCCAATACCATCGGGACAGGAACCCTCACTATATGTTCCTCCAAATTTAGAACAGACTAGTGCACTTGATGCTGTATTCAATGAGCATGAACTTTCTGTCCACGTATTTATTGGCGTTGCTTCACATGTACTTTGGTATATGCTAACCCCATCTGAACATGAATCCGGGATCCACGTATTCACCGGTGTCGATTCACATGTACTTTGATCACTACTGATACTGTTAGAACAATAAGCTGAAGTCCATACACCTGAATTTCCTTCGCAAGTGGTTTCGTCGCTCATAGTATCAACAGAACAGAAAGCCGGAGTCCACAAATGAAATAAAGATTCACATGTAGATTGATCGGTACTAACGCCGTCTGAACAAAACGCCGGTGTCCATGTATTCGCTTGAGCCGATTCACATGTACTTTGGTCGGTACTAACACCGTCCGAACAGGAATATGTGGTCCATGTATATTTGGTTTCACATGTACTTTGGTCTGTAATAGTATCGTCTGAACAAAACGCCGGTGTCCAAACGTGTCTCGGTGATTCACACGTAGCTTGGTCGGTACTAACGCCGTCTGAACATGTGGCTGGATGCCATGTTAGTTCACTGTGTTGTTCGCACGCAGCTTGATCGACACCACTTAATGAACACCAAGCCGGAGTCCATGTATTCACTTGAAGTGATTCACATGTACTTTGGTCGGTACTAACACCGTCAGAACATGTATCAGGTGTCCATGTTTCAGAACTAGATTCGCATGTACTTTGGTCAGTAATAGTAACTTTGCTACAAAATGGTGGATCCCATGTATGCCTAGCTGTCTCGCATGTGTTTTCATCCTCAATAGTAGCAGAACATGTGCCTGGAGTCCATGTACCAGAATTTATGATACATGTATGCCTATCTTTGATATTGGTCCATGAACAGGAACCTGGAGTCCACGTATTCACTGGAGCATTTTCACAATCATCTCTATTGAGGCTTGTACCATCGGAACATGAACCTGGTGGTCCCACCGTCCAAATGTGTTTTTCTAATTCACATGTAGTTTGATCGGTAATAATATCAGTTGAACAGGAACCTGGAGTCCACACATGTGCTGACGATTCACAAATGTCTTTGTCGGTACTAACACCGTCCGAACATGTATCCGGTGTCCATATAGCAGAAATTCCTTCACACTGGTCCTCGTCGGCAGCACTATCTATAGAACAGGAATCTGTATACCATGTATGTTTAGTCGCTTCACAGACTTGTGGATCTACGGCGATACCATCTGAACAATGTTCTGGGGTCCATGTATGTTTAGTCGCTTCACATGTGCTTTGGTCGGTACTAACACCGTCCGAACAGGCAGCTGGTGTAAAAATTTCACCGATATCTTCGCAATAAAGTTTATTTGAATTAGTATCAAAAGTACATGTACCCGGAGTCCACTTATATTTGATTGCTTCACATTCCGATTTATCTGTACTAGAGCCGTCAGTACAATGGGATGGTGTCCAAACGTATTTGGTACCTTCACAGGTACTTTGGTCGGTACTAACACCGTTAGTGCAAGTGCCTACAGTCCATGTGTGCTTACTTTGTACGCATGTACTTTGGTCGGTCAAAGAGTCGTCTGAACAGAAAGCGTCGTCGTTAGCAGTAAGACACGACGATGTTCCAGAAGCGTTACTATAAACTAACCGTATCACATCTTCACCTCGGACATCCGCACTACAACCCTCAGGACGACCGTCTACTACTTCGGAAAAAGGAACATTTATCTCTCTGGCAATCTGTTCGCATACTCCTCGATTTATGTATTCATCTATTCTATCGTTGTATAGGTCCGTATCAATTATTTTGTAAATTTTTAGGTACGGTGTTTCTATGAAAGAAGGCATATTTGACACTCCACCTTCACACAGACATGTTTCCCCATCGTGAAAAAAGTATTGTCCTACACGACTACATTTTGTATCACATAAAGCTTTTGAAATCTTAACAAAATTTTTGTTTTCACACACTGGTGAACCCGAGGGAGCTGGGGATTCCGTTATTGCGTCTGGATCCGAAATGGCATCGCATTTTATATATGGAAGATTTAGGTCTAGCAGTGGACGCAAAACATGCCGTTTTTTATCCGGGTAATCTGGATGTATCGGGTATGACAAGTTTAACCACTCATAACCATTATTTTGGCACTCAGCTGGATTACTCAGTCCTCTCAAATCAATTGTAAGGCAATAGCATTTTTGTTTATATAAGGTGTATTCGGAAGAATACTGATAATTATTCTCTGTGAACATAAACTGGTAACCGGCGCTTAAACATGCTTTTGAACATTGTGACTGAACTAGATCCCACTCATTAGACAATGTATTTCCACAATTTGTACATTCTTGATAATGACGTAGTCTATCAACATAAAATTGATCAGTAGGCTGAACATCGGCTGCTTCGACCATAACTCTATACGTATCGCTGCACATCTCCGTTATGTCTGGTATGGTTTCTTGATTCCATGAAATACAATCAAGATGATCTCCTATGCTAAATGAATCCCCTGTACATTCACCACATGAAACACCAGAAGGATGAAGACCTCGTGGAGTTCCGTCCACTTGATTCCCACAAATTAAACAATTACTTTGATCATCAATAGCTTCTCCAAAAGTACATGGTTCACATGTACCGGGCGATTTATGGTCACCATCAAATGGTCCCCTACTTGTCATGTCAGCTTGTTTTCCACATTTTATCCATGGTTCACATGGGTTATCGTAAGCAGCCTTATTATATGCATAAGTAATGTAGTCTGGAATTGACCACGTTTCTACGGGTAGGTAAGATCCTTCTGGACATGTTCGACAATTTGTATATACTATCGATGCTATGTCTCTTTCACGAGAACATTCGTACATTCCAAGACCGATATGGGCTTTTGCCCATTTGTCTCGTGCTACTTGTTTAAGAGTCCCGTATTCATACGGTCCACACTGTTTTATGTGGCACTGAACATCTCTTGTATTTAAATGACGTTTTTTGTTCGATTCGTCAGTATAGAAACATGAACCTTCTCTTACCTTCGGTGTAATCCCAACCCAACCAGAATAATCTGGTAGTGGTCCGGGGTAAAAAGAAGAGCTGGGGTCAGGGTAGGTATCTAACAAATGTATCTCTTTAGGTGTGTTTGCAGTGCATGGAAAACATTCTCTTTCTTCTACCCTATAAGGTACTTCATAGGATTCTAATTCACAATTTTCATAATCAAATGCATCTACTACAGCTCCAAAAAAATCTGTACCTTCTTCTACCTTACACCATGGGTGATACATAGTCTTGTAATATTGGTGATATGTGCTCCGCCAATAGTAATAATTTTCCGGACACCACTCATCGTAATCAAAAAGTTCTCCTTTAGCATATGAAAACAATAAAATTAAAATAAGCAATCGCATTTATGACAACAAGTGTCTATATATATATTTAGTAAAATTTAAAATCGTATGGATTTTATTCAACCTTGCATATAAATATGAAATAATGACTAGGAAATGCGATCGTGGATACTTACTTCTATTTCATCTTTAATTCTTTTTTCATCGATATCATACGTCGGTCATTTTCATACATATTGGTCTAGACGCGCAAAAGAATATGAGCGAGCTGCCGTTTTTATAAAAACAGAAACTTGTACAAATCCCAGGGTATATCAATCTTTGGGAGATTTTAATTTGTGTGATAAAAGTGAAGAAATACTTACGA
>MDTG01074794.1_pt1 | contig 16568 bp, 16 predicted proteins | sample 811421 | NCBI WGS metagenome assembly MDTG01 (sample SAMN05326645, study PRJNA326480) | marine metagenome | isolation source: seawater | place: Pacific Ocean: South East | collected 2011
GGTTAGGCGAATTTCCCGGGTCAGGCGACGGAACAGCTGTACTTGCAGCCAATCCTCCAACTGTCGGACTTGCTGGCTGACGGCAGCGGGGGTGACGAACAGTTCCTCAGAAGCCTTGGAAAAACTTAAATGACGCGCAGTTGCTTCAAAAGCCTGAAGCGATTTCAAGGGTGGAAGTTTCCTCATAACCTCATGGGTAATACATGATTTCATAATTTAGTAAATCTAAATCATAAGAAAACAAAATATCGTTTGTGTAGAGGAGCGATTGTGTTGGTTATAGGGACCTAAACTACAACGCTTGTCACCTAATTCTAGAGTGAGATGGATAGAAGTTAGATGTTGAAAAATCTTTTGGACTCCTGGCTAGGCTCAAGGAATGAAGCATCCAGGTTGAACGAGATGTACATAGGAGGGTTACTCCGCTTCCCACGTTTGTACGTGGAACCACGCCCAACGCTAAAAAGAAACTGTTCATGAACCCGTATATGCAACTCACTGGAAACGGCACAAATGTCGGCCTGAGTTGGGAAATGTTGGTCTCGGAAGCCGCCTATAAACTGGTCACCGCGGTCGAAGGCCGTTTGGCGACGCGAATTGGCTCGTTAGATCGCCCAATCGCCAGCGTGAGTTCTAAGCAAGATACAGTTGGCAAGGCCAGCGTTTCCTGATCAAAATTGATTCTGGAATTTGATCTACCTCTGGAGGGTAATCTGGGCTTGCGCCGCTTCACTGGGTCGACCGTCTCGCAAATTCGCCCCCGCACTAGCCGATGCCAGGGGTGGTCGTGCGGGAAATAGGGAACGCGCGGGAGAGGGCCCTTGAAAGTGCTTTTTATCCCGGGTCGGCCTTCGAAGACTACAGCAGTAGCTGTTGGGTGAAGCCCTGAGCGTGAAATGCCTCGCCGTGGTGGCGACAATATGCAAATGATAAAAGTCGTCATGAGCAAGCTGATCCCAAGTAATCACCTCAGCGTATCGCCGCTGGCCGGAGCCGTTGGCGCCGAACTTTCCGGTGTCGACCTTGGTGCCGATCTCAGCGATGTAACAATCGCCGAGATCCGTCAGGCGCTTTTGAACCACGGCGTCATTTTCTTTCACGACCAGAATTTCGACGCCGACGCGCACAAGCGCTTGGCCCTCCGGTTTGGCGACATTTTCATCCATCCATTCTTTGACACCCGCGGACAAGACCCAGAAATCGTCATGATTCATCGTGAGCCGGGCGATACCCATATCGTCGGTGAGGACTGGCATTCGGATACGGCCATGGTGGAGGCTCCGCCCATGGGAGCGATCCTTTTCGCAATCGAGGTGCCCGACTATGGCGGAGATACCCTGTTCGCGAGTCAGGTGCATGCATACGACGCCTTGTCCGACGGCATGAAGCGGATGATCGCGGACCTAAGGGTGGTCAATTCCGATATCCGGGTCGCCGGGCCGACCACCACGCGGAACGAAAACCGTACTACCAAATCGCGGATGGATGCTGACTGGGTGGCCACCGAGACCGCACACCCTGTTGTCCGAACTCATCCTGAGACGGGACGAAAAAGTCTGTACTGCGATCGGTCTTACTCCATCCGATTCGAAGGCATGACTGAAGAAGAGAGCGCGCCACTGCTAGACTACCTCATGGATTGGGGCATCCGGCCTGAATTCACTTGTCGTTTTCGCTGGCGCAAGGGATCAGTAGCGTTCTGGGATAATCGCTGCACCAAACACATCGCCGTCGATGACAGCCATCGGGAGCGTCGCATCATGCGGCGCATTCAGATTGCCGGCGACAAGCCTTTCTGACATTTTCCAGCCATGTTAAGCGTGGTGATCCCGACCCAGAACGAGGCCACTGTCATCGGTGCGCGCATCGATGAGATAGGGGCCGCCAATGTCGCCGACGAGGTCATCGTCGTCGACGGCGGTTCCGCCGATGGCACGCAGGCTATCGTGAAGCGCCGTGGAGCGCGTCTCGTTGAAGGGCCCTCAGGCCGCGGCGCGCAATTGGCGGCTGGTGCGCGGGCTGCGATGGGGAATTGGCTCTTATTCCTGCATGCCGACACACAGCCCGGACCCGGTTGGACGACCGTAATCAAGCGGTTCATGGATGAACCTAAAAACCGCTTCCGCGCCGGCTATTTCCGGTTTGCCCTGGATGATGCCCATCCGGCGGCGCGGCGTCTCGAACAGATGGTCAATTGGCGCTGCCAGATAGCGAACCTACCTTATGGGGACCAAGGTCTGCTGATTAGTGTCGAATATTACGTGCGCCTAGGCGGTTTTCCGGCAATCCCTCTTTTCGAGGACGTCGCTGTGATCAGGAAGATTCCGCGTCATCGGCTGCAGGAGTTGCCATGCGTTGCGGTCACCTCGTCCATGCGCTTTCGGCGGGACGGTTACCTCATACGACCTTTGAAAAACGTTTCCCTACTAGCGCTCTATTTCTTGGGCATTCCGCCGGGCTATCTTGCAACGCTGTACAAGTGAGGGTGATGACGATTAACGAACATCTGGCGGTCATGGTAAAGGCGCCGCGTATCGGCCAAGTAAAGACCCGGCTCGGCCGCGATATCGGTCACGTGCGGGCCTGGGGGTTCTATCGGCGGATGCTGCTTCAGGTGCTGCGGCCCTTGGCCCGGGATTGCCGGTGGACCACCTGGCTGGTCGTGTCGCCGGATCGGGCGCTGCGTCAAGACCATCTCTGGCCGGTCCGAACCCCACGTCTCACGCAAGGGCAAGGCGATTTGGGTGATCGTATGGACCGGGTTATGGAGGTCATGCCGCCGGGACCTGTGGTGATCATCGGCATGGATATTCCCGGTATCCGCACGCGCCATGTTGAACAAGCGTTCCGGGCATTGGGCACCCACGACGTTGTTTTCGGCCCGGCGGACGATGGTGGATTTTGGCTAGTAGGCCTCAAGCGTCGGCCGGTGCTCAAGAAGATTTTCGCACGGGTTCGCTGGTCCAGTGAACACACACTGGCGGACACACGCGCCAACCTGCCGGCGCATTGGCGCGTTGCCGATTTAGAAGTCTTGACGGACGTGGATGATGGCGGCACCTATGCGGTGTTGAAACAGAAAAGAGCGGTAGTATGACTATGCGGGAGCGGATCGGCGCCTTCGTCGAAGCGCCCCGCATTCAACGTTTTATTACGGTGCTGATCGTTCTAAACGCGATCTCGCTGGGCCTCGAGACCTCGCCAGAAGTGCGTGCGCGGATGGGTGATATTCTGGCGGTTATCGACGGGGTCGTTCTTACTATCTTCGTCGTTGAGATTGTGATGAAGCTGTTCGCGAAGCGCCTCGATTTCTTCAAGAGTGGGTGGAACGTCTTTGATTTTATTGTTGTCAGCATCGCCTTGGTGCCGGCAGCGGGGCCCTTCTACATCCTGCGTGCGCTGCGTATCCTACGCGTGTTGCGTCTGATTTCCGTGGTGCCGCAAATGCGCCGCGTGGTACAGGCCCTGGTAACGGCGATACCTGGCCTGTTGAGTATCATCGCGTTAATTTCGCTGATATTCTATGTCTCGGCTGTCCTGGCCACCAATCTGTTCGGATCCGCATTCGAGGAGTGGTTTGGCACCATTGGCGCGTCGATGTATTCGCTTTTCCAGATCATGACTTTGGAGAGTTGGTCCATGGGGATCGTTCGACCCGTGATGAAGGTCTATCCCTACGCCTGGATGTTCTTCGTGCCGTTCATCATGGTCACCAGCTTTGCTGTCATCAACCTGTTCATCGGTGTCATTGTCGACGCCATGCAGAGGGTACAGGAAGAGAGGGTTGAGGAGGTTCATGCGGACGCGCGGAATATTGAGAACAAGCTCGACAACGTGGAAGAGGAACTGGCGGACCTGCGCCGGATGATCCGCGAACGACGATAGCATTTTACGCCGCTACCACCTCTCCACCAACACGTCCGATTTCTGTCATCACGGAGTTTGGATCCTCTATGATGTTTCTAATTTATAATCTTATTTTGTTTGCTTCTCGTGAAGCGAAGGAACAGTAATTAGAAGGGCGAAAAATTAAATGAAGTTGATGTTGCAAGTCCGTGGAATTTGTAATGTTGGCCGAGCCTTAAATGTTAGTAGCCTGCCGTTACTCTCGGTGCCGTGGGGGCTTAGTGCAAGCACATTGAGGAGGACCAAAGGTCGTGACAAGGAGGCCCTAAACCAGACCGCGCGTCCTTTCAAATGCGGCCAGTGTTTTTACCGGGTGTGTGGACCGTTGTTCGGAAAAACCCTCTGCGACGACCTCAGTTAATCTATCCCCACTTATGCCCTTTACACGCCCTTCGGCACCACCGACCGGATTTACGAGTTCTTTGCGGAGAGGCCGTTTTGATATCAGATCAGTCATGACGAAAGCAGATTAAAGGACATCCTAAGTTGACTTAGGGCGGGGTGCGTCAGCTGTGGTCAGGCACTATTGAGCTAGCTTCCAAGGCAGCGCCGGATGAAGGCCACTGCCTCGGGTGAATCCCATTCAGCGATGCCGGTGACCCGGCCCACTTCCTGCCCCTTTTTGTTGAACAGGACCGTTGTCGGTAGCCCGCGTCCCTTCAACGACCGGATCAGCTTGCTGCCCCTGTCGACCAAGATATCTAGGTCATGAAGCTTGTTGGTGGCGTAGAACTTCTTGACCACGGATGCGCCCTGGCGATCCACAGAGATAGCCAATACATCAACGCCATTTCCGGATACCAGACCCTTGAGGCGGTCCAATTGCGGGATCTCGCGCACACATGGGGCGCACCAGGTGGCCCAGAAGTTGAGAACGATACCACGACCCCTAAGATCCGTCAGTCGGCGTTCGGCGCCAGCGCCATCAAAATATACCGTATCGGGCGCGGCTACGGGCTCATTTGGCGTCTGGAAGCTACCCAGCACACCGTCTTCGATTTGGCACGCCTCGGCCTCCACATTGGATGAAACCATTACATAGCTAACTACCGACGAGAACATAGCCACGCCGATCACCGCCAAAACCACCATTTTTCCTGTACTTGAGCGCCGTTCGGACATATACGAGAACTCTCCTGAGAAGCCCGGACTGAGACGATGACGGACGATAAGACAAAACCGCCTGCCGAGGCCAGTTCCATATGGGGCGGCCGCTTCGCCGCCGGCCCCGACAAGGTCATGGAAGCGATTAACGCCTCTATTGACTTTGACCAGCGGATGTATGCCCAAGACATTACCGCGTCAATGGCGCACGCTCGGATGTTGGAAGCCCAGGAGATCATCTCAGCGGTCGACGCAGATACGATCGTTTCGGGCTTGGAAACCATCCGGGGCGAGATAGAAAGCGGTGATTTCCAGTTCAGCCGTGCGCTCGAAGACATTCATATGAACGTGGAGAGCCGCCTTTCCACATTGATTGGCGACGCGGCCGGGCGCCTGCATACGGCGCGGTCCCGCAACGACCAGGTGGCCACCGATTTCCGTCTTTGGGTGCGGGACGCCCTGGATTACTTGGACGGGGAAATGAAGAACCTGCAGGCCGCGCTTTTACTGCAGGCCCACACGCACGCTGGCTCTGTCATGCCCGGTTTCACGCATTTGCAGACGGCGCAGCCCGTAACCCTGGGTCATCATCTAATGGCCTATGTGGAAATGATCGGGCGTGACCGGGGCCGGGCCGCAGATTGTCGGGCGCGCCTTAATGAAAGCCCTCTTGGTGCCGTCGCGCTGGCCGGGACCAGCTTCCCGATCGACCGCGAGGCAACGGCCTCGGCGTTGGGCTTTGATTCGCCCATGGCGAACTCCATGGATGCGGTTTCAGACAGGGATTTCGCGCTGGAGTTTCTGGCCTTCGCATCGATCTTGGCCGTGCATTTGTCCCGCTTGGCGGAAGAATACGTTATCTGGTGCTCCCAGCAGTTCGCCTACGCCAAGTTGGGGGATGCCTTTTCCACGGGCTCATCGATCATGCCGCAGAAGAAAAACCCGGATGCCGCCGAACTGGTTCGCGGTAAGGCCGGCCGCGTGATTGGGGCTCTGAACTGCTTGCTAATCGTCCTCAAGGGCATGCCCATGACCTACGGTAAGGATATGCAAGAGGACAAGGAGCCTTGCTTCGAGGTCGCTGACACGCTGCAGCTCTGTTTGGCGGCCATGGTCGGTATGCTGGGCGACACTACCTTTGATGTTGGACGCATGTCCGAGGATGCGGGTAAAGGCTTTTCGACGGCAACCGACTTGGCCGATTGGCTGGTCCGGGTGCTGGGTCTGCCATTCCGCCGGGCCCACCACGTCACTGGCGCTATCGTCAATCTAGCAGAGGACAAGGGCTGCGGCTTGGAAGACCTAAGCTTAGAGGATATGCGGGCCGTGGAGGTCGGTATTACGGATGAGGTCTTCGCTGTCCTAGGCGCCGACAATTCGGTTGCCAGTCGCGTAAGCCTGGGCGGCACGGCGCCGGCGAACGTGCGTCAAGCCGTGGCGGCGGCACACAAGAGGTTCCTGGACGATGTCTGAGAGGTTATGCTTTAGGCTATGAACATGTCCCACACCTTCCGACCGGCAATCGTGATGGTACTCGTTGCTTTCAGTCTTGGCGCCTGCGGGGTCAAGTCGTCGCCGCAGAATCCGGCTAATAGCACTTATCCGCAGCATTATCCGTCAGCCGAAAAGGCTGCACCCGAGATCACGGGTAGTGATAAACCCGCAGGGTCCTTGCAACGTCGTTCCGGTCCACCCAGCGGCATCTATCAGTATCCTAATCCACCTTCCTTCATGCCGCCGGAAAAGTAGACGCTGCGGAGCCTTCGCAAATGGATCATTTTACTTACCGGGATGGCGAACTCTACGCCGAGAATGTGGCGCTTCGCGAGTTAGCGGATCGTGTGGGTACCCCTTTCTTTTGCTATTCCACCGCCACCCTTGAACGCCATTACCGGGTCTTCGCTGAGGCAGTATCCGAGTTAGACGCAGAGATTTGCTATGCAGTAAAGGCAAATTCCAATGTCGCGGTGATTGCGTTGTTAGCTCGACTGGGTGCGGGTGCGGACGTGGTTTCGAGCGGCGAATTGCGGCGCGCGCTGGCAGCCGGCGTGACCCCTAATAAGATTGTTTTTTCTGGTGTCGGAAAAACTCATGGGGAACTATCTGAGGCGCTGAAGGCGGGAATTACTCGGATCAATGTGGAATCCGACCCGGAATTGGACATGCTGTCCGAGGTAGCCTCCGGCTTGGGTATCACGGCGGACATCGCAGTTCGGATTAATCCTGACGTGGATGCTAAGACCCATGAAAAGATCACGACGGGCAAAAGTGAGAACAAGTTTGGCATTGATCTGGCTGTCGCCCATGCGGTTTTTGTACGCGCCGCAAAATTGCCCGGAATAAACGTTTGCGGAATCGCCTTGCATATTGGATCCCAGTTGATGGACCTGGCGCCATATCGACAGGCTTATGGCCGTGCCGTCGACTTCGTGCGGGTGCTACGCGCCGAAGGGATTGGTATAGATCATCTCGACCTGGGTGGTGGCTTGGGCATCACTTATGACGACGAAACCGCGCCGTCGCCTGCCGAGTATGGTGCTATGGTGGCGGAGGTGGTGGGAGGGTTGGACGTCAAAGTGACGTTCGAACCTGGTCGCGTCATCGTCGGGAACGCAGGCGTTCTAGTAACCCGCGTTTTGTTCTTAAAGGAAGGAGTGGCGAAGCGGTTCTGCATCATCGACGGGGCCATGAACGATTTGATCCGCCCCACACTCTACAGCGCTCATCACGGGATCGTACCTATTCTTGAAGCGACGGTAGGGTCACCTCATGTCACGATGGATGTGGTTGGCCCAATTTGCGAGTCGGGCGATTATATCGCCAAGGGCCGGTCGATGCCCATGGTGGGTGCGGGCGATTTATTAGCGGTCAGGACGGCTGGGGCTTACGCAGCGGTAATGGGTTCGACATACAATACCCGTCCGTTGGCACCCGAAGTGCTGGTCAATAATGACGACTTCGCCGTGATCCGACGTCGGTTTACGGTAGAGGATATGCTCAGGTTGGAGAACTTCCCCGACTGGCTTGAGGACGAACCACCCCTTCGGATAGAAGGCGCCGAATAGTGACTGACGCGCGGGATCCTTGTGAACGGAACCCGCTCAACGGATGGCAGGTCCGACTATTGATCCGGATTGCTTCGCTCAATCTGTTTTGGGAAAAACTTTGGCCCCGACTGTTGCCGCCTTTGGCCGTGTGTGGCGTGTTCCTGGCGGTTGCTCTGTTCGATTTCCTACCTATGTTGCCGTTTTGGCTGCACATCCTAGCCTTGACCGTGTTCGCTCTCATCCTAGGGTATAGTATCGGGGGGCTGGCAGGAGGGCATTACCATGTCAGCCAGCGCGATGCCCGGCGTCGGGTGGAAACGGATAGCGGCCTGGCGCACCGGCCGCTAGAGGCCTTGGATGATAAGCCTGTTTTCTATCGGGCGGATGCCGAGGCACTGTGGACTCTGCACAAGGCACGCATGGCGGCGATGTTCACGCGGTTGAGAGTAGGCTTGCCGTCACCGGGGATGGCGCGCCGCGATCCGTTTGGTTTCCGGGCCGCTTTACTGATAATTTTAGTGATTGCCAGTGCGGCCGGCATCGGCGATGCCCGTGCTCGTCTGGAACGCGCACTGATCCCGGAACCGGCGACGGTCAACGAAGTGAGGATGATCATCAATCTGTGGATCACACCGCCTGCCTATACGGGTCTAGCGCCGATCTTTCTCGAAAATACTGCCACCAAGCAGGCCGCATCCGTGGGCACTATCACGGCGCCGGAAACGGCGTCCACCGCCCAGCTAACCGAGATCCGTGTGCCTGTTGGCAGCGCATTTCTGGCGCAATTGAGCCTTGACGACAAACAGGCAGTATTTGTGGTCGGCAATCGCGAATCGCCATTCGAGGCTCTGGACCCGGTCGTGCCCGAAGCTGGCGCTCGCGTGGAGGGCACCTTTGTGGCCGACGACGCTGGCGCCACGTCGCTTGCTGTCAGCGTCAATGGCCGCGTCGACGCATCATGGCCTGTGCGGATCGAGATCGACCAGGCGCCGGAAATTGAGTTTACCCAGCCTCCCAAGAACCAGGGACGCGGCCTGCTGCGGGTGGAATTTGAGGCCACGGACGACTTCGGGTTGGCGAGTGTGGACATGACTATCCGCAATCTAGAAGGCTGGCCTGTGCCAGGTAGCGGAGAGGAACTGAAGATCGGTCTGCCCGCACCGAACCGAGGAACCCCCATCGTCAACGGGGCCTCATCCCAGGATTTGACGGCGCATCCCTGGGCGGGGACAGCGGTGGAATTGCTTTTGGATGCGACGGATGCTGCCGGCCAAAAAGGCACTAGTGACGCCTTTACCATGGTTCTTCCAGAACGGACCTTTAATCACCCCGTGGCCCGCGCCATAATCGCTGCGCGCAAGAAATTGAACCGCCCGGAACGCAAGGTGGTCTTGGATGTGGTGCGCGATATTGAGCAGATTGCTGAACGACCGGCACACTTCTATGAAAATACGGTTGTATTCCTGACCCTAGTGGTTGCGCGTTCGCGTCTGCTGCACGAGAAAAGTCGAAAATCCGTTGTTATCGTGCAGAAACTCCTATGGGATACCGCGCTTCGCATTGAGGACGGGGAGTTTTCCATCGCCGATCGGGCCCTAGAAGACGCCCAGCGCCGCATGATGGAGGCGCTCCGAAATGAAAACATGACCAAACACCAATTGGATCGGTTGTTGGACCAGTTACAGAAGGCCACGGATGAATACATGAGGGCCTTGGCTGAACACCTGCAGCGCGAAGGTCTCCAGGACATGCCCCAAGTGCCGTCCACAAATATGATAGAGAGTGGCGACCTCCAGCGCATGATAGATCGGACCCGCGAGCTCATGCGTATCGGTTCCATCAAGGCGGCGAAGCAAATGTTGGCGCAGCTTAACCAGATGTTGGACTCCCTTCGCCGGGGCGCAAGGACGGCCCGTCAGCAGCGGGGTCCGAGCCAAGGGCGTAAGATGCTTCAAAATTTACGCGACCTAGCGAAACGTCAGCAGGAACTCCTGGACCTGACCTTCCGCGACATTCAGCGTCACCAGAATCCGATCCGCCAAGGCCAGAAGGGGCAGCAGCAGGGCAACCTTCAGCCTGATGAAATGGCCGGTCAACAGGGGGAATTGCGGCGGGTGGTGAGGAAGCTCGTTGTGCAGATGGACCAGATTCTGGGTAGTATTCCGCCGTCTATGGGCAAGGCTGACCGCGCCATGAAAGGTGCACGGCAATCGCTGGACCGCGGTGACCGTGTCGGTGCCATTCCGCAACAGACTGAGGCCTTGGAGCATTTGCGTCAGGCTTTGGAAGGCCTGGCTGAACAGCTGGGGCGACGCATGCAGGGCCAGCAGGGCATATCCATGGGCCGCCAAGGCCAACGGCCTCTCCGAAACCGCGACCCCTTCGGCAGGCGTCGCGGCGACCGCGCCAGTGGTGAGTTCGATGATGGTGCGGTCAAGATACCCGACGGCCAAGAAATTCGCCGGTCGCGTGAAATTCTGGATGAATTACGGGTGAGGTCCGGTGATCGGGCCCGTTCGGCGTTTGAGTTGGAATACATCGAACGCTTGCTGCAGCAGTTCTAAAAAACCAAAAAGCTAGTTCGAGCGGGCATGTCTCTCCCTAGCGGCCGGTATGGCATCTTGTCGCGGGCAATATGAGGTGCCAAAGGAATGAAGTTGCAGAGGGTGCTGGTTCGCCGCCTTACTTGGCCTTCACGTTCTCAGGCTTGACAAAGATCACGGCTATACTACGTGCGCGCGGCGATGGTTTGACCACGGTGATCTTGTAGCGCATCCGTTCACCGGCCGGCAGCTCGTTGCGCAACGGGGGGGCAAGCTTCGTCTGGATGTCCTTCTTGTTTGAGTCCTTCAAAATTACCTTGAGCATGGGAATAGGCCGTGGGTCTTCGGAAACGTTGGCAATAACGCCCTGCACCACCAGGATGGGTTTGTCTTCCTCTGTACCGTAGTCGATTTTTGGCTTGCTGAGGCTTAGTCCGGCCCCGACTTTTTCATTCAGACCAATCGTCTCGTAGATGATCTTGGTTATCGGCAGCAGGTCCATAATCATGCCGCGTGCAAAAAACAGGGCCGTAAAAAGGGCAATAAGGAAGCCCCCAACACCAATGCCGATGATCTTGCCGATGCTTCGCTTCTGCGGCTTCGAGTTGCTAGAAGCGTTTGGTGAATACATTGTTGGCACTGGGTCCGGATCGGGTAAATCCTCGATATCGATGGCGTCGGCGTCAGGCTCGTCATCATTTCCGTTATCCATGATCGACGTCACGGGCTCAACGTCTTCTTCGTCGCCGAGCATATCGTCCAGGTCGGCGGTGGAAATGGGGTCCGTGTCTGACGCCTCGTCAATTACATCTTTTGCATTGTTGCTAATATTTTTGGCGGCATCACCCTCGTCAGCAATATTGAGAGTGTTGCCTAGACCGGGGGCCTTTGGCGGGTCTTCCGGCCCCGGTATGGGATCGTGTTGCGGCACTGGCATGGGCGCTACGGGGGCCTGGAAGGCGGGCATTTGCGGTTGCGGCAACGGTTGCATGGGCGGTGGCGGTGGCGATACGACGGGTGACTGATGCCACGAATGACCGCAATTGTAACAGCGGGTCGATCGACCGTTTCCGATTAGCACCGGTTGCACGTTATACTTGGTCGCGCAGTTCGGGCAAGTAATGATCATTTGTTGCCGGACCCCGAAAAGTTTCATCACTTATAGGGTTTACAGGAATCGAACGCAACCCGGCGCCGTTGTCCAGCGGGTTCCGACCCTACCGAACAGATATTCTGGACGGATCAGGTCCTCCCATGGCATGGTGAAGTTCTCTTGGAACGAAAGGCGGCCCGTTGGTTAACGCCCCGGCGTGGAAAGCGGAGGAAGCGTGATTCCGGAGAATGAAGACCCTATCGTCCGCTTTAAAAACATCGGTCTCCGGTATGGCCTGGGCCGTGAGGTGCTCCTGGACGTATCTTTCGCCCTGGAGCCGGGGTCTTTTCATTTTTTGGTGGGAGAAAGCGGTGCCGGCAAATCATCGCTCTTGAAATTGATCTATCTCGCCCTGCGTCCGACCCGGGGCAGCATTTCCCTGTTCGGCCATGAAATCGCCTCGACGCCACGCGATGACCTGCCGGCGCTTCGTAGAAAAGTTGGCGTGGTATTCCAAGAGTTCAAGTTACTCAATCACTTATCGGCGTTCGACAATGTCGCCCTGCCCATGCGGGTGGCCGGCGCAAAGCGAAAGGATGTGGACCGCCACGTGACTGAGTTGCTCGCCTGGGTAGGCTTGAAGGACCATATGCAAGCCCGACCACCTACTCTGTCGGGCGGTCAACAGCAACGCGTGGCTATCGCGCGCGCGGTGATCTCACGGCCTAGTCTGCTTTTGGCTGATGAACCCACGGGCAACATTGATGACCAGATGGGTCTTCGGCTGATCCATTTGTTTGAGGAATTGAACCGTTTGGGTACGACCGTCATTATTGCTACCCATTCTCAGCAGTTGGTAGAACGATTGGGCTATGCGCAGCTGCAGCTCACGGATGGGCAGCTAGCCATTATCCCCGGCCGTGCCGAGGCCGAAGCGGCTGCGGCCGCATCTGAGGAAACCGCAGTTGAGGGCGTGGATATACAAAATCGGCATCCCGATTCGGGCCGGGCTTCCGGCGAAGAAAACAGTTTTGTTAAAGCGCCGAGCGTGGAGAGAGATCTGTGATTTTGACGGGGCGCTCTGATTTGCCGCTGGACAAGGATGAACACAGCCGCTTTTTGCCGTGGTTGATCGCCTTCATGGTGTTTCTGTCTATTCTTGCCGTTGCCGGCATGCTGGTTCTCAATGCCACTGCGTCACGGTGGGACGCCGGCGTTCGCGGGAACCTCACAATTCAGGTTGTGCCCACCGACGATGCCGCCGTTGACGAAACACGACTTAATGAGGTGCTGACAGTCTTGGCAACGGCGCCAGAGGTGGCTAGATACAGAGCCTTGGATGAGACGCACCTTATTCGTCTGCTGGAACCTTGGGTGGGGCCGAGTGCTGAGAAGGGGGATTTGCCACTGCCGCGTCTAATTGACGTGGAGCTCAAGCAGGCAACAGAATTCACTGCGGGAGACCTCAGTAAGCTTCTCAGCGAGCGGGTAAAAGGTGTCGCGATTGACGATCACCGTGTCTGGCTCGACCGCCTTGTGCGAATGATCGAGACCTTTGAAGCTCTGGCCCTGGTGGTTCTTTTGTTCATTGTCATGGCTACGGTTGGCACAGTGGTGTTCACTACCCGAACCGGATTGGCCATACACCGCGAAGCCATTGAGGTTCTTCACCTGATCGGCGCTCACGACGACTACATCGCCCGCCAGTTTGCCAGCCGCGCCCTTAGTCTGGGTATTCACGGTGGGCTGCTTGGGTTGGGCTTGGCATTGCCGACGCTCTGGATCCTGGCCTATTTGGCCGCTAGTTTGGATGAGCGCTTGTTCCCCGATATCGGATTTGGTCCCTGGCATTGGACCTTGGTGTTGGCGATGCCCGTCTCAGTGGCATTGATCGCCATGACCACGGCAAAGGTTACTGTACTGAGAAACCTGGCCAGGATGCTCTAGGTATATGCGGCGACGCGGTAAAATCGTTCGGGGGGCGTTCTGGCTGAACCTGTTTTTGCTGATGCTGTTCTTGGCCGGTCTGTGGGGCATCGGTCTTGTTCGGTTCGTCGGCGATATTCCTGACCATGTGGAAGACACCACGACCCAGACGGGCGCCATCGTCGTACTGACCGGCGGCAGCGGGAGGGTTAACGAAGGTCTAGCGTTGTTGGACAAGAACCTGGCGGCAAAGTTGTTTGTTTCCGGTGTTTATCGCGGCTTGGATGTGCGCAAACTTCTGCAGTTGGCGCGGCGAAATCCCTCCCATCTGGAAGCGCGGATCGGCATCGGTAATGCCGTAGATACCATCGAGAATGCCTCCGAAACAGCCGCTTGGTCGTTACACCAACGCATTTCCTCATTGCGTCTGGTCACTGCCGCGTATCACATGCCGCGCAGTATGTTAGAGTTCCATCACGCGATGCCAGGTATACGGATCGTCTCTCATCCGGTCTTTCCTGACCACGTGAAGCAGGACGAATGGTGGGCTTGGCCGGGGACCGCGACGCTTTTTATCAGCGAATACAATAAGTTCCTTATGGCTTGGGTGCGATTGCGTAGTAAGCAGTTTTTCGGTGGGGCCGGCAAACAGCGTGCAGCCTCGACCGTGGACTGAGAGCGCCAGCTATCACTTATAGGGCATGTGGATCAATTTGTGGATAACTTCTAGGCAATATCACCGTAATCCAGCAAGGTACTGTCTTCAAAGCGGAATATTAACACCGCCATAATTGCTGTCGATCACATGGATATGTGGAAACATAAGCAGAACAAATAGATTGACGCCAGCACTCTAAACACCTAACATGGGTTAGCAGTCAGGCGTTATTGGGGATTTTGACGGTGTTTCCACGCCCTTGCCCCCAAAAATATGCAGAATGACATTTCAGATACTGGAATAAAGGATCTCGGATGGCTGACCTTTCGCCTGTCTCCCAGCAGATATGGGATATGAAGTACCGCTTGAAAGGCGTGGATGGCCAGCCTGTGGATAAAACTATCGTCGACACCTGGCGCCGCGTCGCGCATGCCCTGGCAGAAAGAGAAGATCAGCCATCTTATTGGGAACAAATATTTTTTGATGCCATGGCCGATTTTCGATTTTTGCCGGCAGGCCGCATCATCTCAGGCGCGGGTTCTACCCGGGATGTGACTTTGTTTAACTGTTTCGTCATGGGCGATGTGCCCGACGACATGGCCGGTATTTTCGACGGACTGAGGGAAGCGGCCCTGACCATGCAGCAAGGTGGTGGCATTGGCTATGACTTCTCTACCATTCGCCCAAAAGGCGCGCGAGTGAAGGGAGTGGGTGCGGACGCGTCCGGACCGCTCAGCTTCATGGACGTCTGGGATTCGATGTGCAAAACGATAATGAGCGCCGGTTCACGTCGCGGCGCCATGATGGCAGTGCTCCGCTGTGACCATCCCGATATTGAGGCCTTCATCGCAGCCAAACGGGACCCGGGTCGGCTTCGTATGTTTAACCTCTCTATATTGGTAACGGATGCCTTTATGGCGGCGGTGAAGGCCGATGAACCGTGGGAGCTGGCCTTCGGCGGCGCCACTTACAAAAGCCTGCCGGCGCGTGAACTCTGGGACATGATCATGCGGGGGACCTATGCTTACGCCGAACCCGGCGTGATCTTCATCGACCGTATCAATGCGCGCAACAACCTAAACTACTGCGAAACTATCCACGGCACGAACCCCTGTGGCGAGCAGCCGCTACCGGCCTATGGGGCTTGTCTGTTAGGATCAATCAACTTGGCCCGGATGGTCAATTCGCCTTTTGAGGACGACGCGCATATCGACTTGGACGCTCTGAAAGATCTTGTCGTCACGGCTGTTCGAATGCTGGATAATGTAGTCGATGTCTCCAATTTCCCGCTAGAAGCTCAGCGTCACGAGGCCCAGGCAAAGCGGCGTATCGGTCTTGGCGTCACGGGACTGGCTGACGCCTTGATCATGTGCGGCGCGCGCTACGGTGGCGCCCGGGCGGTCGAACTGACCGAGACCTGGATGCACCGTTTGCAGCGAGCCGCCTATCTCGCCTCCGTTGACTTGGCGAAGGAGAAAGGCGCCTTTCCCCTGTTAGATAATGATAAATACATGGCTGGCGAGACTATCCAAAACCTGGACGAGGATGTGAGGGAAGCTATTGCCCAACATGGAATCCGCAATGCACTTCTGACCTCTGTCGCGCCCACGGGAACGATTTCCCTGTTTGCCGACAACGTCTCGTCCGGGCTGGAGCCCGTTTTTAGTTTCAACTACACCCGCCACGTCCTGATGCCTGACGGCGAACGGCGTGAGGAGCAGGTTTCCGACTACGCCTATCGCTTGTTCAAGCGTTTGAAAGGGGAGAACACGTCGCTAACCGATGCCTTCGTTTCAGCGCAGAGCATTAGCCCCCATGATCACCTAGTCATGCAGGGTGCCGTGCAGAAATTTATAGACAGTTCTATTTCGAAGACCATCAATGTTCCCGAGGACATTGATTTTGAGGATTTTAAGGACGTATACCTACAGGCCTACTACATCGGCTGCAAGGGCTGCACCACGTATCGCCCGAACGACGTAACGGGCGCCGTGTTGGAGGCCCGCGAGGCAAAGAAGGCAATCAACGATGATGAGCCCGAACTGCCCTTGGAAAGCCCGATTAAGAAGACGGAGGCCAGCGGTTCAGGCGACACGGGCGGTGTCGTGCATCAGATGTACAAGCCCTTGGGCCGGCCCGGAGAACTACCCGGCAAAACCTACAAGCTGCAATGGCCGGAGAGCGACCACGCCATCTACATCACTCTTAATGACATCGTCGATGATTTTGGGCGAGTGCGGCCCTTTGAGATCTTCATCAACTCTAAGAACATGGAGCATTTCGCTTGGACA
>MDTG01081355.1_pt1 | contig 16568 bp, 9 predicted proteins | sample 811421 | NCBI WGS metagenome assembly MDTG01 (sample SAMN05326645, study PRJNA326480) | marine metagenome | isolation source: seawater | place: Pacific Ocean: South East | collected 2011
CTGCGGCCATGCTCGCAAGCCCAGCGGCTAACACGTTAGCTGATGCCTATATTGGCGCTCAGCTTGCCGACACACTCACCACTCTTGATGTAACCGACTCACTTATGGCGGTCGTGACTTACGATCAGCTAGACCCTTTAGCCGAATCTCAATTACAACAACTCTTAAACCTTGGCATTTCAGAGGGTGTTCAATTTAAATCATTACCTATTGTTGGTGTTATCGCCACGAAGGCACAGATAGATGCTATTGCAAAAATTGACGGCGTTCGCTCTGTATTTGCGAACCGTAAAATGAAGTTATATAACGCAGATGCTCGCGAAATTACGGGTGTTGCAGACTTGCAGAGCCAAGGCTTTATTCAGCGCAACGGTATGGAATTTACCGGTAAAGGCACTACCGTAATGGTGATTGACTCGGGTATTGATGCATCGCACCAAGATCATTTTTTCGGTGATACCGTCGTAGAAAATGTACAAGCCCTGACCCATGCTTCTGTGATTAGCATTACCGGTGTGACTGATGGATTCACCTTAAGAGGACAAGTTAACACCGACCTTAACTCAGGTCATGGTACCCACGTGACAGGCACTATTGCTGGTAGCGGCAGCATGTCTGATGGCAAATATGTAGGCGCCGCGCCTGATGCTGACATTATTGGCTATGGTTCCGGTGGGGCAGTGCTTTTACTAGATACCATTGGCGGTTTCGACTTTGCTATAAATAATGTTTATAGCTACGACAACCCAATTAAAGTCATTAGTAACTCTTGGGGTTCAAGCGGTAAGTACGAGCCATTAGGGCCTGTATCTTTAGCAACATATAAGGCTCATAAGCTAGGTATGATCAGCGTTTTCGCTGCTGGTAACGATGGTCCAGGTGAAGATTCACATAATCCTTATGCGCAAATTCCATGGGGTGTATCGGTAGGGGCAGGGGATAAATTTGGTGGCTTGGCAGACTTTTCTTCGCGAGGACTCAACAGCGAGTCTGGCGATTTTACGATGCCCGATGGCACCGAGTGGACATATAACAACGAGGTTTCCATTGTTGCCCCCGGTGTTGATATTGTTTCTACCCGAGCAACAACGAACTTAGCGGCCAACGGTGGTGAAGCAGATATTGATGCCATTGAAGTACAGAACCTACCGTTCTATACCATGATTTCAGGCACCTCTATGGCAACGCCCCACGTGTCAGGCATCATTGCACTGTTGCTAGAAGCAAATCCTTCTTTGGATAACGCTTCTATCAAACAAATTTTGCAAGAAACTGCCACGAATATGCCAGGTTACGAACGCTGGGAAGTCGGAGCGGGTTACGTTAATGCTCGCTCTGCAGTAGCCGCTGCACTCGATTATGATATGTCTCACAGCTTAACCGTAAATAATTTACCGTCGAAAACCTTTAAAGCTAACGCATTGGTTTCAACCAGTGAGCGTACAGAAGTGCTCGACGTGTTCTACGCACCAGTGGGAGAGCCTGAAGTAAAGACCTTTGAGGTAGGCGAAAGCGAAGTACTCGTTAAAGCCTCTGCCAGTACCTTAGCAAACCTAACGAAATTGGTATTAGTTGCCCCAGATGGTACCGAGTATTTTGGTAATCTTACTACGCCAGTATTAAGTACCACTATGCGTGTATCTGCCCCAGCAATGCCAGGCACTTGGGGAATCTATGTCTACGGCTTAACATCGCTTTCAGGTATCCAAGCAGACCCTCTAGGCATCACTAATGGACCAGGTATTCCTGAAACCTTTGAAGTGACGGTATCGTTTGAAGAAAGTGGTGGCTATGAAGGCATTGATGACATTGAAGGCCACCCACAACAAAACGCGATTGAATTTGCGATCAGCGAGCGATTAATGGATGCCCTTAACAACCGAGGCTTTTATCCAGATGCTGGCTTAAAACGCAAAGACTTCGCCCGCTATGCGGTAATGGGCGGCGCAGTAAGACAATACCGTGACTTGTTAAACGAAGACGTTCCTAACATTGGTGCCGTTCCAGGCTTTGATAAAGCGTTTGTTGAGTCGGTCATGGTGAGTGGCGGCGCGTTAAAAGACAACTTACGCACACAATCGCCCGTGCTTTATAGTGAAGACGGTAGTGCCAACCCGTTCGGTGTAATGAGTAAGTTAGACACGGCTTATGCCATGGTTCAAATGCTAGGGTTAGAGTCGGTTGCCACCAGTTTCGACCCCGATTCTGACATTATTGTCGATTACAGTGGTGAACAGATAGTTCTCGCCGATCAAGATCAAATTCCAGCGGAATTAAAAGGCTACGTCCAACTCGCTATTACGATGTCGCTAATTAATGTCTCCTTTGGTACTGAACAAAGCCCTTTTAGTGTTACCCCAACGCTAACAGCAAGTTTTAATCCTGAGTCGACGGTAACCCGCGCCCATTACGCCGTTCTTTCATCAAGATTGTTTACACAATACTATGAGTGATAACAGCTGAATGAATAATGGTGCTGTTATAGTTGTTGATAACAGCACCTTTTCGGGTTATTTTTTAATCAAGGTTTAATAGAGATTGGTATTATGAATATATCTCAGATGAAGTTTAAGCTCTTAGCCAGCGTTATTACCCTTGCGGTAACTTTGTTTTCTACCGCCCAAGCTCAAATCGTTCTACCGAATATACTTACCGTCGATAATAATCGCATACAAGCTAAATTATCACTAACCACTGCGATTGAAGTCGATCTCACCATCGAGTTTGAAAATAGTATTGGCCTTCACGCTAACAACTTTGACATTACGGCCGAGCTTCTCAACCCCAGTGACTTATTAATTACTGACCGTCTACCTTCATTATTAACCAGCGCGACATCTGGCTTTCCTGTATTGGTATCAATATCACCAAAAGCAGATTCGGGTTTTGGTTTTGAAGGCGTAGCCATGGTTGAGCTTTATACTAAGGCCCTCCATTACGTTCCTACTGTTCCATTTCGACTCTTTACCTCTCATGCAAATGGCACTTTTGAAGATATCACTACATTGACATCTTCCGGTAGCCTTCGCGCCAGGGGCAGTACAGGACAATTTTCTGACTTTATTATTCTGCTTGATACTCGCGCGCCAAGTGCAGTCATTAGCGACAAAGTCAGTAATATCAGCCAAACCGTTAATAGCAATAGAAGCGATATCTCTTTGCTACTTCAAGGTACGCTAGATAGTGGCATTAATGATATTCAAAATGCACTGGCGATAAATGACGATGCTGCAGCATTAACTGCAGTGGATAGCCTGATTTCGGTTGTTGATAATGCATCTGGCAGTCAAATTCCTGATGTATGGCTTGCTAACGGTAGTGTGGTAAACGCAAAAGGGATATTGCTGACACAATTGCAAACCCTGCGTTTTAGTTTACGTACACTGTAAATCGCAGGTTATACGGAGCCTTGTTATGCCATTGCAAATTGCAGTATCTCAACCTAATGGCAGCGTAACAGAACACGTACTTTTTGAGGGTAGGCAGTATCGAATAGGTCGTGCGCACAATGCTGACATTGTCATTGCGCACCCTCAAATCTCTCGCTTGCATGCCGAATTGCAGGCGACTAACGACCGCTTATGGCAATTAAACGATACTAGTTCAACAGGCTGTTTCAGTGGTGGCATACCGGTTAAAAACATTGCCATTAATAAACCCCAGCATTTGTTTTTCGGCCCAATATCATGCCAATTTACACCGGTTGAGCATAAAAAAGTCATACAGTTAGATAGTCAACGTGTATGGCGAGAGCGGCAATTAAAGCGCTATCAACACCAACTTCAAAACTGTAATGACAGTAGTGCGTTAGTTCATATCGCTCGCGAATGTTTAATTCAATCGTTAGCTTGCGAGCGCGCCTCGCTCATCTTGTTTGATGAGGAAAATAAAGCATTGTTTGGTTTAGGTTATGAACCTTGGATGAATGCGGAAAATTTCACCGGAAGCCGCACTATTATCCAACGCACGATGGAAACAAATTCGGTGCTGGCGGTAGGCAACATCGTTGCTGATGACTCGCTGAACGCGCAACAAAGTATTATTCGTAATGGTATTCAAGCCGCTATTAGTGTGCCTGTTTGCATAGACGATAAACCGGTAGGCGTTTTATACGCCGACTCCCTAGTAGGAAGACGCTATTTCACCGACACTGACATCGAGTTTGCCAAGTCTCTCGCCAATTTATTGTCTCTTCGTTTGTTATTCCACGCCATAGAGCATAAACTTTCTTTAATTAATTAGAATAATATCGGTTTCACTCGTTGCGATAAGCCCAGCAAAGCGCGCGAGATGATACCTATGCTGTAGTAATTGTAGTGTGGAGATGCGTTTGACTGGGCCGGGGAATATACCTTCAACGCCTGAACATTTTCAAACTGAGGCTTTGCCATCAGGGCCTAGACTTGCCTGTGGAACCATTCTTGCTGATAGGTTTCGCATCATTCAACAGCTAGGGGCAGGTACTCAGGCCTGTGTATATGCCGCCAAAGATGAGTTGCTCGCGGTTGATGTAGCACTGAAACTTATTCCTGGTGCCGCTACCGACCTAGCCAGTATGCAGGTTCTTCGTAATGAAGTTGTTATTGCTCGACAACTTCAACATCCTAATATTATTCGTGTTCACGATGTATTTGCCGACGACTATTACGCCTTTTTCACCATGGAGTACATAGAAGGTGAGCCACTATTCGAGCGCCTTCAACGCCCTATTTCTCGTAAGACATATCAAAAATGGTCACACCAATTACTTGATGCTATTGCTACCTGCCAAAGCGTCGATATCAAGCACGGTGACATAAAGCCCGACAATATCCTTATTAATGCAGACGATGATTTATTACTCATTGATTTCGGCATAGGCCAATTGAAAAAAAATAGCGAGCAAACGAGCGGCCATTTAGCGTACTCGGCCCCAGAGGTGATTCACTCAGGAAAGGCAGGGGAATTTTCTGATACCTACAGTGCCGGTAAAGTGCTTAACGATATGCTCAGTTGTGTGGCGTTGTCGTCATTTTCGTTATCTGACACTGTGTGGTTTAGAAAGCAAACTCAGTTTATTAGCAACCTTGCCCATCAAATTCCAGAAAAGCGCCCTACTCTAACACAAGCGTTGACCCAAGCTAATACGCCTGTTTCATGGTCAAAATTCGTAGCCGCATTCACAATATTTATGCTTGTGTTAGCGACGATCGCCATTACCGTTGTTATAAATAATACGAAACCTAATCCTGATGGATTCGGCAATAAAACCCTACAACTGGCTATAATTCACGATAACAACTATCCACTGTTAGGCACGATTAGTGATTTACTTCGTTACCCTCTTTCAACTCATCCTGATATTGCGCTTGTCGGCGAAAACGAAAGCTCGACGCTAATTCGAAATTTAGCACTGTCCCCTATGGATAGTGACAATGATAGAGTGGATTTCAGCGCAATCCTTGGCACCGACAGCCTGTTGCTACTTGATGCAACCCCTACTAGCAGTCAGTCATACCTACTTCACGCCAGTGTACTGAGCATGCCAGCCAATACACAGATATTTACAGTAAGTCATTCTATTACAACCAGCAGCTTGGCTGACGATTTAGATGCCTTCGCCGACAAGCTCGTTGAAGCATTATTTTCTCATTTAAACACTGAGGTAGACACCCCAGACTTGCGTTACTTAAATGCGTTACATGATGCCTGGGAGGCGGGGCCGCCTCTGACCCGGGACGATGCTATTGAGGCGATGATAACCAGTACACCCGATTATCCTGGGGGATGGGTAGCTCACGCTGAACTAGCATTAAATAATAACGATATTTTGGTCGCTAGAGAGTCTCTCGATACCTTAATGGCAATACCTGATATTGGCGACTATTGGCGTTTGCAGGGAGAACTACTTCGGGCGCAATTAGATGATAACCTTTCGTTGGCCCAGCAATCCATTGATGCGCTAATTAGCCTTTACCCGAATCGAGCCGACTTACTAGCCATGCGTGCCGATATACATCAGTGGGCTAACCAGCCACTATTGGCCATGGATGATTACCAAGCCGCGTTGCAATTACGCCCTAATGATGGCCAACTTTGGTTTGAACTTGCGCGTTTGCAAATAATGGGGGGAAACATTGACACAGCCATTAGTGAAACCCTCACTCAAGCGCTAGTTGCGTTTAGAAAAGTTAAAAACAAGAAAGGTGAAAGCTTAGTACTTAATGCTTTTGGTATCGCTCATTTACGTATTGCAGAACACGGTACCGCTGCATCGTATTTTCAAGACGCACTATCACTTAGAGATGCTGAATCTCAACCTTCTGAGCGCGCTAAAACACTTGCTAACTTAGCGATTGCAGCATCACTTACTCGCAAAGTCGACCTAGCGGAGTCTTCGTTAAAAGAGGCTTTGTTACTAATAATGGATATCGGTGATCTAGAACAAGAAGCCCACATCAATGATACGTTAGGCTTTCTCTATGAAGAACAAGGTGAGTTCGAAAAAGCCTTATTGCACTATAAACGTGGCTTAGATATTCGGGTTCAAATCGATAACAAAGTACTAAAACCAGAAAGCATGAGCAATGTGGCTTATATGCATTTTTTGATTGGCGACTTGTCACTTGCTGATATTTATTGGCAGCAGGCCAAAACTTTATTTGAGAGAAACAACGACCAGTCTCATCTGCTTCGAACGTATCAGAACCTGGCACAGTTAAGTTTAGTAAAAGGCGATAATAACGCCGCTACCCGCTATCTTTCTGAAGTTGATAGCAAGTTGAGTCAGCAAAACGATCAAGAGAAAATGGTGAACCACTTGCTGTTTAGTTACTTCCATTTTAGTAATGGGAAGTTAAGTGAAGCCCTTACCCAAATAGAGCAAGCTAAGCAATTAGCTGAGCGTGCCTCAGATACAAGAGCACTGATTGAGGTGAGTTTATGGCATGGCGAAGTCTGTCTTCGTACAGCCAACTGGCCGTGTGTAAAAGAGGTGCTTTCAAATATCGACAGCGACGCTGCTAAAGAAAGGCGCGATCAGCATGCTGTCATGCAGTGGCTACTATTAGCATTACAGCATCAGCAACAACCAATAAATGCGGCCGACTTTAGCCCGTCTTTTGACACCTCTCATATTCCTGTAGTGACAGAGCTTAAAATTTTATTGGATATTCAACATCGATTGAACCTTAAATCTAACAGCGAAGTGATGCAGACGATTAATACGCTTATCAAGCCAACTTATTATCAGTCCTATCTGCATTGGCTATATCTTGAAGTTAGGGCTGGCAAAACTGAGCTAGCCAAGACCCTAGCGCAACAATTAGCCGTTCATCCAGACTACTGGCGCAATCATGTTTACTACTCAGCATTACCTGAGTACGAAGCTAAACTACAACCCTTGCGTTCACAATGGCTTGAGCAGCTCACGGAAACGCTGGCATTGGATTATAGGCAGGCCTACCTTGAGTGATATTGAGCAGCAGCTCGCCTCAATTCGAGCCCTTCAAGACTCGCTTAAAAACAGACTTGATGATGAACAAGCTACACTTCAACAGCTCGCTAAAAGGTTATGGGCGCAACAAGAGTCTGAAAAGGCAAAACTATCCCGTGAATTACACGATGGTATTGGTCAGCTTTTAACAGGGCTTACTCGACGCTTGCAGGCCTTGTCAGCAGATTCACCTGAACTTGAAAATTTGCATGGCTTGGCAGAAATGGCGTTAAATGATGTGCGCCAATTGTCTAGGTTAATGAGCCCTACCATTTTAGACGACTTGGGACTAAAACCTGCGTTAAGCTGGCTTTGTCGTAATTTGCTTGCCTCTGAAGATATTGAATATGAGTGCACCATTGATATTCCAGCAGACATTACTAAAGATGTGAGTATTTTACTCTTTCGCATTGCACAAGAGACATTGGTGAATACCATAAAACACAGCCACGCGAGCAAAGTTACGCTAAGTCTTGCCTTTCATAATAATGTTATTCGCTTAGATATTGTGGACAATGGTGACGGATTTGATAAAACAACCGTAGAACCCGGTGTGGGCTTATCGAGTATTCGAGATCGAGCTAAGGCGTTCAACGCACAATTAGTGTTAACGTCGGCTGTAGGTCAAGGCACAAGAACAACAGTAACGGTACCCGTATGACAATTCGTGTAGTGCTCGCAGACGACCATGTATTAATGCGCCAAGGCGTATCACAAATGTTAAATGCCACTGATAACATCAGCGTTATTGGTGAATGTGATGACGGCGTCGAGCTTGTATCGGCAGTGGTTAAACTCTCACCCGATGTCATTCTTATGGATATATCCATGCCTCGAATGAGCGGCCTTGTGGCCATTGACAAAATACTTTCCCAGCGATGCGATGCCAAAGTACTTGTGTTGTCGATGCATAACGAAATTGAGTATGTAGAAGCCATGCGTGATGCAGGGGCTAAAGGTTATGTATTAAAAGAGTCATCTGGCGATGTTCTTGTTGATGCCATAAAAAAAGTAGCAGCAGGGCAAACGTTCTTCCCCGACAAAGTGAGTGATTGCGAGGATGAGCAATTTCAAAAACATGTTAGCCCATTGAGTGTACTCACGCGCCGTGAGCGCGAAGTCTTCTTTTTGGTTGCTGCCGGTAATACCAGCAAAAAAATAGGTGAGCTATTGAATATGAGCTTGAAAACCGCTGAAAATCACCGAAGTAATATATACAAAAAACTCAACTTGAGCAGTTCAGCCGAACTAATAAGAATGGCCGGCAAAGCCGGCCTTCTTGAATAGCGATTGCTTTTACAACTGATGTGCCTGAGTCACCACGAAGGCTGTTTCTCCGCGTGTCACTTCATCAGTAGGATTGAAGTAAGCCACCAGCGTTGGCTCTAAATCAAATGGCCCCTGCTCTACTTCCACTTGCACCTGCATTAACCCCATCGCTAACGCTTGCTGCACATAGCCGCGCATTTCAGGCGCAATCAGTTCACTATCGGCAACAGGTACTGCTTGGTCAAATACAATGGCTACCAGCGTTTCAGCCGTATCGAAGGATTGTGCCGACGCTTCCAACCCTAACGCCTGTATTAAAGAATAGGCCATGGATTCTTTAGTCACAGTATCGGCGGCGCCAAAATGCTCGCTACCACCGGTAAGCATGAGAGGGCTCTCGCTGAAAGTAAGGTCGCTCAACACGCCCCCTTCTGACGTGACGGCGTTAACCGCTCCAGCAAACGCTGAATCTACATCAAAAAACATCGCAGTATTACCAACAATTGACTGGCGCACGCTATTACTAAGAGTAAGTACATCAGCGAATTCAACACGGGTAAGTGCATCGTCCGGCTTAAAACCATCAGTGGTGGCATCCATTAATTCATTGGCTATCACGTATTCAACGTACGACTGTGAAGGGTGACCTACAACATCGTCAATGCCCATATAACCTGAGGTTTCTAACAATCGAATATTCACGTCTGTAGTAGAGGGAATTCCCACACCATTAGTTACGCCCAGTGGATCGACAGATATCCCACTCACGCTTCCAATACCGCTGCTATATAGTTTCCACTGCCCGGCCATACCAGGCGCTGCAGTACCTACTGAAGAGCCCAAAAGCGGCAGACCAATACCTGAGCCATATCGGTTTCCTGCTGGATCTTCTAATACAAATGCAGTCGCCGTTTCAATGGTGGCGCTTGCCAATACCATAGACACGTCTGGCCCCACATCGAAGGTTTCTACCGGAGGCTCACCAACAGGAAGATACGTGGTTGGCAGAATAAAGCTTTCGCCTTCCGATACATTGGCAAAACCGTTAAATTTTCGGTCTAGCTTCAACGTATCACCATATACTTCAACGCCGTTAACAATCGCATTCACGGCGGCATAAGCATTCGCGTAACCCGCACCGACTTCCCATTCAGCCAAGCCCGCCATTGGTGTAGCAGTTTGTTGAATAATTGATTTCACATCTTCCCACTGCAAACTAGGATCAGCTTCTAGCATTAATGCCACAATTCCTGAAACGTGTGGCGCTGCCATTGAAGTACCACTTGATACAGTATAGAAAGGTAAATGGGCGGGCTCTATCATCGCAGCATCATCGGTAGCGCTTAGTGCGCCTAAACTCGATGTTGATGCTCTTGCAGAAATAACGTCTACGCCAGGTGCTGTAATAGTAGGGCGGTCTTCCCATGTAAACACTTCACCATCGACAACGACTTGGCCTCCTTTCCCATCTACGCCTCGAGAACTAAAGTCGGCCAAATTGCCTTCCTTATCGCCTGCCGCTACTGTGATAACCCAAGGAGCCTTTTTAAAGTTACCGGTAATTGTCGACTCACCAGAGCCTGAATTCCCTGCTGAGAACACCGTAATAATGCCATTATCTGCCAATGCTTTCGTCGCGACATTTGTTGGATCATCTGGATTAAAATCAGTGCCCACATCACCTGTATTACCAAACGAGTTAGAAATAACACGAATGTTGTAGTCGTACTGGTGAGTAAGGGCGTAATCGAAACCACCTAAGGTGTCTAATATGAATAGTGCAGCACCCGAACCGTAACCGATGATATCAGCGCCTGGCGCTACACCTGCATGTAAGCCACTGCTCTTTGCGCCATTACCACCAATGGTGCCAGCTACGTGAGTACCATGGCCACCGCCAATATCTGAGTTAGGCACATTTTCGATATAAGAGATGGGTAAGATACTACTAAAACTATTTAAATTAACTTGGGCGAGTACGTTTTGTATTACGTGATCCGGATAAGCGATATCAGAATGGGTGCCATCTACGCCCGAATCGTTAACCACTACGCCAATGCCGCGGCCTGAGTAAGGGATGCCGTTATTACGCAAATCTCGGTCTGCTCGTAATGCTTGCACGCCTGTTATTTGGGTCGACTCGTGATTTTCTAGTACAAGTGGATCATTGTTCCACACTGATACTACGTCATCGCGACTGTACAATGCGTCAACTTGTGCTTTTGTGGCCATAATCCCTGCGATAGGCAGGTTCTTAAGGCTAACACCTGATGTGATCCCCAGTACCTCAAGTGCGTCTAATTGATCTAATGAAAGGGGTCCATTTCCTTCAAACGTGACAATAACTTGCTGGAGCTCTGATGGTGCCGCTAGCAATTTTTCTGCAAGCGTTGTATCGAAAGTTTTTGCATCAACCATGCTTGCCGGAAAAGCGCACGCTACCGCAACTGCTAATAACTTTTTCTTGTTTAAAATTTTCATAGTACACCTCGTTGTTTTTACCCTTTGAGTATTTCGTAAGCGAGGCGCTGACACTATGAGGGGTTCCCCCTATAAACATAAGTATAATAAGAACAGCTAGCTAAACACTGTGTTTGGCATAAAAAAACCCCCACAAAATGTGGGGGCTGCGGAGGCACCAACTTACGAGAAACAAGTAAATTGGCGGGAACAAATTGCTACTTTTTAGGGCCATTTTTCGCCCAACGCTTTCATTATATTTTTCTTTTTCTGGCGACAAGCACCATTAGCAATAGTGGACCAAACATATACAAAGGTGGTTCACTGACCGATACTGCGTCATCGTGTAATGAGCTTCTTGTTAAACTGAACAGTTCGTTTGCGCATAAGATATCCGTGTCAGTAAAAAAGCAGGTTTCTTCTGCTCCCATACCGCCTTGCCCTGTTGCCAATGTATAATTTCCATCAAAAAATGAAAAAACAAAGCCTTCATACCCACTGTTGGAATCGTCTCCGAATATAAGGTCTTCCAAGTCTACAATTTCAATATCACTAATATGATCTTCGTCAAGTAAGAAAGTATCGCCATCGAACTGAAAGTTAAAACCAAAGCTTTCCCACGTGTAGGCACTAAAATCTGAAACGGTGTCATCAAACGTAATAGATCCCGTTACCGTGGCTTGTGATGTACTAGAGGTTAACGTAAGTCGATTGAAGTCAAACGTAATTAGCGCTCCCCATGTCGGAGAGGCGATAGTAAGCATGAGCAGCGTTATGAATATTTTCACAAGGTTTCCAACTTATAAATTTAGGATTTGTTTCAGTTGTTCTATTTCTACGTTTTTCTAGAGGAGATAAGTATTATTAGTCTTATCACCTAATACTTAGTATCTAATCATCACTTAACTCCAGCCATAGGGGGTTGCCCCTACTTTTACCCCATTATTTCAAGTTGGATTCCAATCTCACTTAAGATGTATTTCTATAAGAAAGTACTTGTTTGGTGCGTACTTTTACAGTGAGTATCTTTTACAGTGAGTGTCTTTGGCAGTACGTATGCCTAAAATAAAAAAACGGGGCAATGCCCCGTTTACGTTCTTCGAATATGTCTATTTACTTCGGTATCACCGATTAACATTTGGCTCATTCAGCGATTTGGCCAAATTGTAATTGCCTTGCGACAATGCAATATCCGCTACTGAGTTACCTGCTAAATCTTTATGCTGTGGGTTAGCGCCTTTCTCAATTAGCTCACTCACTAAAGACTGCCTGTCGAACAAACTGGCAAACATTAAAGCAGTTTGCCCCTGAGAGTTGGTTTCATCAATATTGCACTCGGCAAACATGAGTTTTCTTGCCACACTCAAATGCCCTTTGAAGATAGCGCCCATTAATGCAGTATTACCTTTATTATCTTCTTGGCAGGCATTAATGCTGTCTTTGCCAAGTAAATATGAAACCGCATCATTATGACCATGGTAAGCCGCTAAAATAAGGGCGGTATAACCTTTCTCATCAGCTACGTTCCCATCAAGACCCGCCTGATAAAAGGCTTGAAGCAATTCAACATTTCCCTCGCGGGCAGCGTCGAAATAGCGTGCTTTAAGGTCATCAACACTAGTTTGTGCATGACATAGGCTCACACTCAGCAGTAAAGTAAAAACCAGTAGTGTGCGTTTAACGATGTGCATTGTGGGTCTCCTATTGTTGACGTTGGTAATGATAGATATGAGTAGTTGATATGATAAAAGGCTACTAGGTAAATCGGGTTGTTCAAACGAAGTCTTTGATAATTTTTGATAACTATAACTGCCCTACCTAAATAGGTAGGGCAGTTGATAGTGGGTGTTACTTATTGCATAAGAGCAGTTAAGCTTTCCGCTACTTTCTTAGCTTTTGCTGCGCGGGCTGCTTGCTCGTCCATTAAGGCTTTTGCTTCTGCACGTACTTGCGAGATAGAAACCTTGGCTAGCTTAGCGACGCCAGTACCATATTCTTTATCAGCGTTGTACATGAAAGCACTGATGATAACGCGAATCTCTTCTTCAGGTACCGATGCCAATGCACCACCCATGTTGTTGATTAAGTTCTTACGACCTTGTTTATCAAGGTTGCGGTAGAACTCACCTGCTTGCTTGAAGTTCTGTTCCTTGTAGAAAGGAATTTGCTGTGTCATACCTGCAAGCGGCTTGCTTGAGTAACGGTATGCTGGATCTTCATTCAAGTCTAAGCGGCGGCTAGGCTGGTAGTTAACATCACGGTTAGTTGATGTAGTGCGAAGCTGGCCATGTTGCTCGTGGTTGTTAATCTCAACATTTTTAGGTGCGTTTACCGGAATACGGTAAGCGTTAACACCTAAACGGTAGCGCTGTGTATCAGCATAAGAGAACAAACGACCTTGTAGCATTCTGTCTTCTGAAGGCTCGATACCAGGAATTAGGTTACTTGGAGCAAATGCAGCTTGCTCAGTCTCTTCAAAGAAGTTGTCAGGTACACGGTTTAACACCATACGACCAATTTTGCGTGAAGAAACTAACTTCTCAGGCCAGATCTTAGTCGTATCTAACGGGTTGAAGTCAAAGTCATCTAACTGCTCAGGCTCAAGTTCTTGCAAGTACAAATCCCATGAGGCTGTTTCGCCTTTCTCACCAATGCGAGTGTAAACGTCAGTGGTGTGTGGCTGGAAATCCATACCTTGTTGTTTCATTGCTTCTTCAGCAGTGAAGTTTTTAATAGGTTGGTTCGCTTTCCACGTAAATTTCACGTACTTCACATTGCCTTCATCATCAACAAATTTGAAAGCGTGAACACCTGAACCATCCATATTTAGGTAACTTGCAGGCGTACCATAGTCAGAGAACAACATAGTTAGCGTGTGTGTTGATTCTGGAACATGCGAGAAGAAGTCGAATACACGCTTAGCATCTTGCTTATTCGTTACCGGAGATGGTTTAAATGCGTGAACCATATCTGGGAATTTAATTGCATCACGAATAAAGAACACAGGGAAGTTGTTACCTACTAAATCCCAGTTTCCTTGTTCTGTGTAGAATTTAACGGCGAAACCACGAGGATCACGAAGTGTTTCAGGCGAAAGGTGGCCGTGTACTACTGATGAAAAGCGTACGAATACTTCGGTTTTTTTACCTTCACCTTGGAAAGGTGCAGCTACCGTATCGTCAGATAAATCTTCGTAGTTTTCATAGTAACCATGAATACCAACACCACGGGCGTGAACCACACGCTCTGGAATACGCTCACGGTCAAATGCCGCTAGCTTTTCAATTAGGTGAGAGTCTTGTAAAAGCACAGGGCCCCATGGGCCAGCAGTTTGAGAGTTCTGGTTGTCTCCAACTGGTGCGCCATTTTGACGAGTAAGGGTATCTGCTTGAGCACTTAAGCCCATGCTTAACATGCCTACGGTTACACAACTTATAATACTACGGGTAAACGATCGCTTCATTTATGCTGCTCCTGAAATACGAGTTTTAGTGGTCGGGTTTTTCTGAGCGACACAAATTTGGTCGCCATAATAGTTATTTGCATAGTTGCAAACCGATTGCGCTGGTTTAGCAACGAATTTGTGCGGTGTAAGTTTTCTTAGAATTGTGCTCACAACAGCTCTCCTTATTAGATGCGAGGATTATCACTGTTCTGCGAAAACTATTAAAACGACATAAACTGATTAAGTTAATTGAATTTATAGATGTGACTAAAGAATAGAAAAATGATTGAGGTTTTCGATTGGCAATTCAGCCTGGCTGAACGAAGGAGAACTGGCGATTTATTCGGTCATTAAACCAACAGGTAAATTTTAGCTTTATACCAACAAGTGAGTATCTTTAAACCCAACTTAAATTGATCACCTTGGCAGGCAAGAAAAGGATAAAAAGGGATATATGGGGAAAAGGAAAGAAAGGAAATAGAAGATAAAAAGCAGAGGGGCAATGTACTTCACATATACATTAAGCACATTGCCAATGATAACTTACTTGAACATTGTGTTAGTTAAAGTGCCATCCAAGGACCGGTGATTGCCAAGGTTTTGCTGGGAGAGTACATATTCACGAACAACACACTGCCATCGTTCGTGAAGCACGCGCCAGCAAGTTCAGTTTGCGCGTGTAGTTTGGCAACGTTATAGATATCCCCCTCTGGCGTCACGCCTCTTAGGTGATTGTCGACAACTTCGGTGTACTGATCTTCACATACAATCAAATGACCATTAGGGCTTACTGTTAGATTATCGCCAAAATTAAATAAGCTCGCGTCGTCACTTTCAACGAATAATTGCAATCTGCCACCTGAAGTCTCAGAGTTTGAAGCAGAATCAGCTTCCACACCTTGTAGCTGAGAGCTTTGTGGTTGGGAGCTTTGTGGCTGATAACGCATTATTTGGCCTAATTGCTTTGCCCCACCATTGGTACAGCAGAAATAAAGCTCGCTGTTGCCCCAGTGCAGCCCTTCACCACGAGCAAACAGTGTTGCCCCTGCTTGGTAACCTTGCACGCGCAAGTCATCGTTAGGGCTTTCTGGCGTATGTAAATCAACCCAATCTACATTTAACCATTCGCCCAGATTCATACGCGCCTTATCCCAGTTACGAGAATCGAACTGAGGCATATCTTGTATACGCAACGCCTGTAACTTACCGCCTTTATCCAATTGCCCTTTAACTTTAGGTATAAAGCGGTAAAACAAGCTATCGCCTCGGTCTTCCGTTAAGTAAACAATACCGGTTTCTGGGTCTACACAAGCCGCCTCATGATTAAACCGCCCCATTTCTTTAAGCGGTTTTGCTGCAACTAACTTATCGGCATTAGCGGGCACTTCAAAGATATAACCATGTTCTTTAGCAATAACACCGTTAGGTTTATCAACAGATTCTTCGCAAGTTAACCACGTACCCCAAGGTGTAATACCGCCAGCACAATTACGAATAGTGCCAACTAAGCTAACAAACTCTTTTTCAACAACCTTGGTATCAAGATTATAAACCAGCGTGGTAGTGCCCCCTGGTAACGCAACACCGTTTTCAAATTTATCGTAAGCTAATTCAGTAGTATGAGATTGAATAGATTCCGGCTGAATAGATAAGTGAGCGGCCTGTAATTCGTGATTACGTACTAGGGCAACTTTATTATTACCTAGCGCGAAGCACCCCATACCATCAGCACGATCGGGCACATGTAATCCATCACTCATAGCATCACCGAGTGATGAAATAACCTGATAACTAAAACCCTGAGGTAAATCGAGAAGTTTCTTAGGATCAGGCACAAGAGGCCCATAACCTTTGGTTGTTGGCGTCAACATACCCGCATTCGCCTTACCCAGCGCACTTGATGCCAACCCAGCAAATGCC
>MDTG01242746.1_pt1 | contig 16568 bp, 16 predicted proteins | sample 811421 | NCBI WGS metagenome assembly MDTG01 (sample SAMN05326645, study PRJNA326480) | marine metagenome | isolation source: seawater | place: Pacific Ocean: South East | collected 2011
AAGAGGGATTAGATAAAATTTTCATGAGCTCAGGCTTTGAGTGGAGGGAACCAGGATGTTCAATGTGTTTGGCAATGAATGATGACAAACTAGAGGCAGGAGAGAGGTGTGCTTCTACTTCAAACCGGAACTTTGAGGGTAGACAAGGTACTGGAGGTCGAACTCATTTGGTTAGTCCTGCTATGGCCGCTGCGGCGGCAGTTGCAGGGCATTTTGTTGATATCCGTGACCGACCATTAAAATAATAGAGTGTAAAAAGTTTTCCATTATTTTTAGTATAAAGGAAATAGAAAGTGAGTTTATGGAAAAGTTTATTCGATTGAAAAGTTTGGTAGCCCCACTTGATCGTGCCAACGTTGATACCGATGCGATAATACCAAAACAGTTTCTTAAGTCTATAAAAAGAACAGGCTTCGGTGTTAATTTGTTTGACGCTTGGAGGTATCTTGACCCCGGTGAACCTGGTGTTGATATAAAAAAACGGAGAATAAACCCTGATTTCGTTCTTAATAAAAGAGCTTTTGCCAAAGCAAAGATTTTATTAAGTCGGGAGAACTTTGGTTGCGGTTCATCCAGAGAGCATGCGCCATGGGCTTTAGCTGATTATGGGTTCAAGGTTATTATTGCACCTAGTTTTGCAGATATTTTTTATAATAACTCACTGAAGAATGGTCTTCTGCCCATCGTCCTTCCAACCTCGGTGGTTGATGGAATGTTTGACGCGATTTCATCACAAGTTAGTTATGAGCTGGTTGTGGATCTCAACGAAAAAACTGTACAAACCTCAGAGGGTGTTAAACATGGTTTTGAGATCGATGACTTTAGAAGGGATTGCTTATTGAAAGGTCTTGACGATATCGGGTTAACGTTGACCCATGCCGATGCGATTAAAGACTTTGAAAATAAACAGAAAACACAGCAACCCTGGTTATACCAATAGGGGTTAGTTATATTTTCTGTTTAGGCGTGGGCAAATTTTGAAATAGAGGTTACATAAAAAATGAAAATATTAGTTTTACCTGGTGATGGGATCGGGCCAGAAATCATTAATCAGGCACTTTTAGTACTTGATAGAATAAGGGCGGGAGGTTTTGAGTGCGAAGTTGTAAAGATGCCGATAGGAGGCGCCGGGTATGATGCGTTTGGAGATCCCCTGCCGGAATCAACATTGGAGGAGGCTCGAGATTCACAGGCTATACTTTTGGGTGCAGTCGGTGGCCCTCAATACGACAGTTTACCGCGGCATCACAGACCAGAGCAGGGGTTGCTAAGGATTCGAAAGGAGTTGCAACTTTTTGCTAATCTGAGACCAGCTGTGGTTTATAAAGAACTCCTGGAGGCTTCGGCAATGAAGCCATTCGCTGTAGAGGGTCTAGATTTAATGATCTTGAGGGAATTAACAGGAGATATTTATTTTGGTCAACCCCGCGGTCGACGAGTAAATAAGCAAGGTGATAAAGAAGGTTACGACACCATGGTCTATTCTGAATCTGAGGTTCGGCGAATAGCAAAGGTGGCGTTCCAAATAGCTCAGAAGAGAGCTTTTAAAGTCTGCTCTGTCGATAAAGCAAATGTTTTGGATACAAGTATCTTATGGAGAGAGGTCGTTACCGATATAGGTAAAGAGTATCCTGATGTTGAGTTAAGTCATATGTATGTCGATAATGCGGCAATGCAGTTGGTTCGGGAGCCAAAGCAATTTGATGTGATACTAACGGGTAATATTTTTGGCGACATACTTTCTGACCAGGCTGCAATGCTCACAGGCTCGATTGGGATGTTGCCTTCAGCTTCATTAAATAAAACCGGAGTTGGTCTTTTTGAACCGGTTCATGGTTCTGCCCCGGATATAGCTCATAGCGATCAAGCAAACCCTTTGGCTACCATATTGTCCCTCGCGATGTTGTTAAGATATTCAGCCAATAGAGGTGATCTTGCTAGTAAAATAGAGACTGCCGTTAAGAAAGTTTTGGCGGGTGGATACCGTACTATAGATATAAAGCAGGATGGAGCGGAGATAATAGGCACTATTCAAATGGGAGAGCTTGTCTGTCAGGAGCTTTAACCCTTAACTTAAGTCAGTAGCGTTTTCTGTCATTGATTAAAGAGGTTCATTAGTGAAGGTTGGTTTTGTAGGATGGAGAGGAATGGTAGGGTCGGTGCTCTTGCAGCGTATGCGAGAATGTGGTGATTTTGAGTTTATAGACCTAGAGCTTCTTAGTACGTCTCAAGCGGGAAAAAATCAGATGGTGACGGGGCTAAATGATAGTCAGATTTTAAAAGACGCTACAAATTTAGACGTACTATCGCAATTCCCTATTATACTATCTTGCCAAGGTGGAGGGTATACAAACAAAATTCATGGATCACTCAGGAGTATGGGCTGGAGTGGATATTGGCTCGATGCGTCATCAGCGCTTAGAATGCAGCGCAATTCTATTGTGGTTTTGGATCCTATTAACAGTGCCCAGATTGCATCGGGTCTCAAAAGTGGGGTAAAAGACTTTGTTGGGGGTAACTGCACTGTTAGCCTGATGCTTATGGCGCTTAATGGCGTTTTGAAAGAAGGCTTGGTCGATTGGGTTAGTTCGATGACATATCAAGCAGCCTCGGGAGCGGGGGCCCAAGTGATGAGAGAACTCTTGCTTCAGATGGGACAGCTAGGTCAATCTGCCAGTGTAGGGGAATCGGTATTGGAGATGGAAAGCCATGCAAGAAATGCAATGCTGAGTGATAAATTTCCTGACACTTTTACACAGGTGCCTTTAGCGGGAGGGGTAATTCCTTGGATAGACGATGATTTGGGTAATGGGCGAAGCAAAGAGGAATGGAAAGGGGAGGCAGAGGCCAACAAAATATTAGGCTGGATGGATAGACCACTGAAGGTCGAAGGGATTTGTGTTCGGGTTGGAACCTTGCGTTGCCATGGTCAGGCTTTAATGTTTAAAATGCATAAGTCTTACGATTTGCAATATATTGGTGAGTTGATTGATTCGGCTAATGAGTGGGTAACCTTAATAGATAATAATAAAGAAAGTACCCTTGCTAATCTGGCTACTGCTAGGGTTAGTGGTAGTCTGAATATTCCAATTGGAAGACTTAGACAATTTGATTCGGACAGTAGGATTTTCTCAGCATTCACTTTGGGAGATCAATTGCTGTGGGGCGCTGCTGAACCGTTGCGCAGAGCTTTGAGGATGATTCTAGAGTATGCCCGGTAAAAATAATGTCATGCTGCTCATTAGTGATAGAAAACGCATGGCCAATTCCCGGAGATCAGCTACAATGCATGATGGCGTGATTTATTTCAATAAATTCAATTTTTTGGGGAGGTTTGTCTGAGACATAACCGGTTTACCTTAAGTTTATCTCTCTTAGCGACTTTGTGGTGTGGAAACGCATTAACCGCGTCGCTAGGTGAAATGAAAACAAACTCGGCTTTGGGGCAGCGACTGGAAATAGTAATTCCTGTTTTGGCAGATACCGAGGAACTTACATCCCTTGTTGCTCGAATTGGAAGTATGGAGAATTATCAACGTTCAGGCCTTGTTTATGGTGGTTTTATCCCAGATCTTAAAGCCTGGGTAGACAAAACCCCATCTGGTGACACCTTTGTTAAAGTTGTTTCTATCAATCCTATCAACGTTCCGGTTTTTGATTTGCTAATTGATTTGTCCTGGACAATGGGGCGGACCATTGATAGCTATACGGTTTTTTTAGATACACCAGAGATATTGGCTGCGAGAAATGCTTTTGATCAGTTTGGGCAATCAAAAGCGGTCGGAAGCGATGAAGAGGTTGATAGTCTGGTTGAGTCCGAAAAATTTGAAAAAGAGGACTCAGGTAACAGGTATGATTCCACTGATGGGGATTCCGAAATTGAAACAATAGGAGGAGATTCCGCAACCCTTCTTGACTCGCCTGAAGAGTCGTTATCCAGCCAGCCAAGTTCGGATAAGGTTGAGCGATCAAACGTCGACAGCGAATTTGTTGCAGGTGGGTTTGGACCGATAACTTCTGGTGACACTTTGAGTAAAATAGCACTCCAATTAAAACCAAATGATATCTCTCTGGAACAAATGTTGGTTTTGCTCTATCGAAAAAATTTGGCCGCTTTTATCGGCGAAAACATGAATAGACTTCGAGTAGGTCCAGTGTTGGAACTTCCAACGGAGGAAGATTATTCTTCAGTAGGGCACGAAGAAAGTAGGGCGATAGTTAAGGCGCAGTATTCTCAATGGCAAGAGTACAAGGAAAAATTAGTTGGTCTTGCTGCAGCAGGTGATGGTGGTGACTTGAGTCCTCGACAGGAAGTGACGCGTTCGGTAACTCCGGCTAGTGAGGAGTCTCAAAAACCCGATGACCTCCCTAGGGAAGTTTTAAAGTTGTCGGAAAATAACTCATCCAGCAATGTTGGCGATAGGGCACCTTTAGAACAAGTGCGGCAATTAGAAGAGGAGTTGATCGCAAAAGATAATGCTGTTAGAGAGGCTAATGCCAGAATGGCAAAATTAGAGGAAACAATAAAAGATCTGCAGGGCTTAATAGCAGTGGAAGATGAAAATTTAGGAGCATTGGGTGAAGAAAAAGATGGTGCAAGCGAGACTGAGGCAGGTGACGGTGAGATTGCAAAACAGGTGGACTCCTCGCCGCATAGTCCACACGACCTGGCCTCAGGCATCTCGTTTTTTATATTTAATCAAAATATTGGACAGCTGTTAGATTTGCCAGCATTTAAAAATATACGAGATCATGCCGTCATTGTTAGCCTAACTGAATATTCTGTGGTGCAAAAGGCCTTATTATTACCAGTTTATGTTCTGATCTTAGTGTTGTTATCGGCAGTGGCCTTAGCTGCCTTATTGATTATTAAATTACTGAATCTAAAATCTGGGAATGGTCAAGGAAATGGAGCTGTTAGTAAAACGGATAAAAGGGGCTCCTCACGCAAAAATATTGAGAAGGAAGGTTCGGGTTCAACTTCAACTCAAGGGGCAAATGTTCAGAAGGAAACTGCCTACAAAAAAAATCCAGTAGGTGATAGTGAGTTAAATACGAGCCCGGATTTATCGGGGATTGACCTTGATTTAGACGGGGGAGGTGATAGAGAAGGTACAAAATGGTATGAGGTGCAAACCAAGTTTGATCTTGCAAAGGCTTATCAGGAGATGGGGGATCGAGATGGTGCTTTGCAAATTTTGATGGAAGTAATGGATGAGGGTGATGATGATCAGAGAGCTGCGGCCAAAAAGACCATCTCCGAGCTTGACTAATAGTACTTGATTGTATTTCTAGTAGTTATGGGAATACCAGAAAGGTGTGGTCGGTTAGTTTTGGGTTTGGAATATGATGGGAAAAGCTTCAGTGGTTGGCAAACCCAATCCGACAGATCCTCTGTACAAGATAATTTGGAGGTTGCTCTATCTGGTGTTGCTAATCATAAAATTAAGGTTGTTAGTGCTGGTCGTACAGATGCTGGTGTCCATGCAGTTGGTCAGGTGGTGCACTTTGATACCAGCGCTAAGAGAGAATTAACCGGATGGATTGAGGGCACTAATTCATTACTAAAAAGTGGAATTTCGGTGACATGGGCGAAAGTAGTCAGTCAAGAGTTTCATGCTCGCTATTCTGCCTTATCTCGAACCTATACTTATCTTATACTAAATCGTTTGCAACGACCCGGTGTCCTTCACGGGAAGGTTGGATGGTTTAAGAAAAAATTATCAGTTAATCATATGAAAGAAGCCTCGAAGCATCTTATTGGTTTGCATGACTTTTCGTCATTTCGAGCTGCGGCATGTCAATCCGATTCACCCTTAAGAAAGGTTAGTGCACTTAATATAGCTCAGTGTGATAACTTAATAAGAATTGATATTACAGCCAATGCCTTTTTACACCATATGGTAAGAAATATTGTTGGATCTTTGGTTGAGGTTGGAGTGGGAAAACAGACACCAGAATGGATTTTTGAAATATTGATAGCAAAAAACAGAGATTTGGCGGGACCAACATTTTCGCCAGACGGTTTGTTTCTAGCAAAAGTGAGTTATGATCTAAAATGGAATATTCCAGGGAGTGGTAAAATCCCTTTTAGCTTTGGGCGACAGCATGCGATATGAATCATCTAGCACAACTGTAAAAATCTGCGGGATAACGTGCCTAGAAGATGCGGCTATGGCTGTGCATCTCGGGGCCCAGGCTGTTGGTCTGATCTTTTACAAAGGCAGCCCAAGGTTTGTCAGGGGATCACAGGCACAAGCTATTGCCAAATCTCTTCCGCCGTTCATATCCAGTGTTGCACTTTTTGTCGATCCTGAGGTTCAATATGTCAACGAAACGATAAAAATAGTTCAGCCGGATATATTGCAATTTCATGGAGAGGAATCAGCTGAGTTTTGCGAACAGTATGACAGGCCTTATATAAAAGCAATAAGGGTGCATAAAAGTACAGATTTGATACAATCATGCTCCGATTATTCGTCAGCCAAAGGGATCCTGTTAGATTCTTTCGTTTTGGGAAAAGTCGGTGGAAGTGGGGTACCATTTGATTGGAGCGTAATTCCTTCGAAACTTCCTTTGCCGATAATTTTGGCAGGTGGGTTAACCCCGGAGAATGTAGGGAAAGCCGTTCAGATAGTCAGACCCTGGGCGGTAGATGTCAGTTCCGGAGTGGAGATTTCACCTGGAAAGAAAGATTTTAATAAAATGTTGGCTTTTTTCCAAGGAGTAAAAAATGCGAATGAATGAGCCCTTAGCCGAATATAATTTACCCACCAGCGATGGTCGTTATGGGCCATACGGTGGCGTCTTTGTAGCAGAGACATTGATGCATGCCCTTGATGAGCTTCGCATGAATTATGAAGCCATGCGAGAGGATAAAAATTTCATTGCAGAGTTTTCATCGGAGCTGAAGAATTATGTGGGCCGACCTAGTCCAATATACTATGCGAAGAGATTATCAGACGAGCTTGGTGGGTGCCAAATTCATCTAAAAAGAGAGGACCTCAATCATACTGGAGCTCATAAGATCAATAATACGATGGGGCAGGCTCTTCTGGCCAGACATATGGGAAAAACCAGAATAATAGCGGAAACTGGGGCAGGACAACATGGGGTTGCCTCTGCGACAGTGGCAGCCCGTTATGGAATGGATTGCGTTGTTTACATGGGATCTGAGGATGTCAAAAGACAAGCAACAAATGTTTACAGAATGAAGTTGCTCGGGGCAAAGGTAGTCCCGGTGGAAAGCGGTTCTCGAACATTAAAGGATGCATTAAATGAGGCAATGCGAGACTGGGTTACAAATGTGGCAGATACTTTTTATATCATAGGAACTGTGGCAGGGCCTCATCCCTATCCCATGATGGTCAGGGATTTTAATTCAGTTGTTGGGAATGAAATAATAGAACAAATGCCATCTGAGGTCGGAAAACAACCGGATGCTATTGTTGCTTGCGTTGGGGGTGGCTCAAATGCTATGGGGGTTTTTTATCCATTCATAGAAAGAAAAGAAGTAAAATTGATTGGCGTGGAAGCAGGTGGTAGTGGGATAGATACTGGAAAACACGCTGCTACTTTGTGCGCTGGTCGTCCCGGAGTCTTGCATGGTAACAGAACCTATTTGATTCAGGATGACAGAGGTCAAATTGTGGAAACTCATTCTATTTCAGCTGGTTTGGATTATCCAGGCGTGGGGCCGGAGCATGCTTGGTTAAAAGATAATGGTAGGGCTGAATATGTCAGCGTTACAGACCAAGAGGCTTTGGACGCTTTTCATAAACTCACACGTGTAGAGGGAATAATGCCTGCACTTGAAACTGCCCATGCTATTGCATATGCTATGAAAATAGCCCCAACTTATAAAAAAGATCAAATTATTTTAGTAAATCTTTCTGGGAGAGGGGATAAGGATATGGATACTGTAGCGAAAGTTAGTGGAATAACCCTTTGATAGCATCATATATATTTAGTTTGATAAATCTTATTGTAATAATAAATAACAATGTCAAGGATCGCAGAAAAATTTAACCAATTAACAACTTCAAATAAAAAAGCCTTAATCCCCTTTTTCACAGCGGGTGACCCATCCCCAAAGTTGACTGTTGGCGTTATGCACTCAATGGTTCGGGCAGGTGCCGATATTATAGAATTAGGTGTACCTTTCTCTGACCCAATGGCTGATGGGCCTGTAATACAGAGGGCAAGTGAGAGGGCGTTAGCGCAAAAAGTTGACTTAGTCTTGGTGTTTGATTTGGTAAGGCAATTCCGAAAAACAGACGGTATCACACCCGTTGTGTTAATGGGCTATGCAAATCCTATCGAAAATATGGGTTATGAACGATTTTCAGAACAATGCAAAGATGCTGGGGTGGATGGAGTACTGGTGGTTGACTATCCCCCAGAGGAGAGTCGAGAGCTCAACGTTATGTTAAGAGAGAAAGGAGTTGATTCTATCTATCTTCTTGCGCCAACCTCTACGTCAAATCGTATGAAAGAGGTAGCCAAAATGGCGAGAGGATATGTTTACTATGTTTCCCTAAAAGGAGTTACCGGGGCGACTCATCTTGATGTGCAGAGCATTGCTGAGCGGATTCCCGAGATTAAGGCCGAGATAAAATTGCCGATTGGGGTGGGTTTTGGAATTAAAGACTCTTCGACGGCCGCAGCTGTGTCTGCCATAGCAGATGCTGTGGTAATTGGAAGTAGGATTGTTGAGGAGATTGAAAGCTCTTCAGTAGATGAGCTTGAGGATAATATATTTAAACTTTTAAGTAATATCAGACAAGCAATTGACACTTAAAATCGGATAATGTTAGATGAGTTGGTTAAGTAAACTCCTTCCACCAAAAATAAAAAAACTAAGTATCGGGGAACGCCGAGGGGTACCAGAGGGGTTGTGGAGCAAGTGTTTGAACTGTGAAACAGTCTTATACCAAGCTGATTTCAAAAGAAATCTAAAGGTTTGTCCTAAATGCGGACATCATGGGCGACTAAATGCTAGAGAAAGACTTAATATCACTTTGGATGATGGTGATCGTCATGAAATAGGCAAGTCAATCGCACCGAAAGATCCATTAAAATTTGTTGATGGTAAACGTTATATCGATAGAATTAAATCTGCGAAAAAACGAACTAATGAGGAGGATGCACTCGTTGTTATAAAAGGTCAGGTAAACGGTTTAGCTGTGGTTTGTGCTGCCTTTGAATTTGAGTTTTTAGGGGGATCAATGGGGTCTGTTGTTGGTGAAAAATTTTCTCAAGGAGTAGCTGAATGTTGTCGTAATAACCTGCCTTTGATCTGTTTTGCTGCGAGCGGGGGAGCTAGGATGCAAGAGGGTGTGCTTTCTCTCTTGCAAATGGCCAAGACTGCTGCGGCGCTTACCAAGTTGGCAAAAAAAAAGTTACCATTTATTTCTGTTCTAACTGACCCAACTATGGGTGGGGTTTCGGCCAGCTTTGCTATGCTGGGAGATATTATTGTTGCCGAACCAAATGCTTTAATAGGTTTTGCAGGCCCTCGCGTTATCGAACAGACGGTTAATGAGAAGCTGCCTGACGGCTTTCAACGGTCAGAATTTTTGTTAAAACATGGGGCTATAGACATGATCGTTGATAGGCGGCAGTTGCGAGAAACCGTTTATGATCTAGTTTTGCTTTTGAGGGATAACCAATTAGATATTAAAAAGTAAAGTGCCTAGTAAAGACAGGAACATGGAAGGTGATGTTTTAAACCTGTGGTTGAAAAAGCGTGGCGCTGTCGATTTTGACAGAGTGGATCTAGGTCTTGTTCGAGTCCGATCTGTAAGAGAGGCCATGGGCTTTTCGCTAAACTGTTCCACTATAGTTGTAGGGGGTACAAACGGTAAAGGGTCTGTGTCTGCTATTTTGGAATCAATCCTTCAAGCATCGGGCCTCAGGGTCGGGGTTTATACTTCTCCCCATTTTCAGAGATTCAATGAACGGATAAAAGTGTGCGGTAAAGAGGCAGGTGATAGTGAAATTCTCCAGTTTTTAGAGCAGGTTGAGAGCAATAGAAAAAATATAGTTTTAACTTATTTTGAGTATGCAACACTTGCTGCAGCTAGTTTTTTTTCAAATTCAAATTTAGATGTTGTTATTCTGGAAATAGGCTTAGGAGGTAGACTGGATGCAGTAAATATTTTTGACGGAGATTGCTGTATTTTGACTAGCTTGGCAATTGATCATGCCGAAGTTCTGGGTGGAACCATCGAAGCTATAGCCATAGAGAAAGCAGGGATATTTAGGCAAGGTCGACCTGCTGTATGCGGGATAAAGGATCCGCCCCTTGCTTTATTAGAAATGGCCCGCAAAGTGGACGTGGATTTGATACAAATTGGAAGAGATTTTGATTATAATTCTTGCGAAAATGCAAATTGGAATTTTTGGAATAATAGGGGATTGCGATTGACCTCATTGCCGAAACCGTCTTTGATAGGAGACATACAAATAGCTAATGCCGCCGCCGCTCTAGCTGCTTTAGATTCACTAAGAGAAAACATTCACTTTGATAGAGAAGCTGTGAACAGAGGGTTGATGGACATAAATCTTGAAGGGAGGTTTCAAGTTTTTTCCTGCAAACCACAGTTGATCCTTGACGTTTGTCACAATCCACAGGCTGTGGCGAACTTCAGGTCGAATTTAATTCAACTCCCCAAAAGCGGACGAACAGTAGCTTTGTTTGGAATGTTGAATAGCAAAGATGTGGTTAGTGCCATAGAAATCTTAAAAGACTGTGTTGATTTTTGGGTAATTACAGAATTAGATAGTGATAAAACCTTAGCTCTATCAGACCTTAGGGAAGCATTTGCGATAAATAATGTATCGACAGACCGTATTAGCGAAGGCAACTCTGTTACTCATGCATTTGATATGGCCCGTAATTTAGCATCAGATGATGATAGAATTTTGGCTATTGGTTCATTCTATATTGTGTCTGATGTAAAGAATCTTATGAAGGTAAAAAATAAATGGTAAAAAAGACGAAGCCGCAAAAAGAAGAGCTTAAGAAAGTTGCTCGACATCGACTGATCGGCGCTATTACCCTTGTTCTAATTGTAATAGTTTTTTTGCCGATGGTTTTGGATAAGGCCCCAAGGCCCTTAGCAGAAGACATCAAAATATCGATACCAGATCATCCCAATATTAATGAGGGTTATTTGCAAAGCAATAGAATGTCCGTTGAACAAGAAGCAGCAGCAGCAACTGACAGCTCGTTATCTCAAAACAAAGTGAAGAGTAGGGGTGCGACTTTAAGCAAAGAGTCAGTTCGATCAGAAGTAAATGCAAATGGTAAACAGATTTATTGTGTTCAACTTGGTGTCTTTCAAGGAAGGCAGTCGGTTAATAGACTAGTCGATGAAGTTGGTAAAACTAACTTACCTGTATACACTGAAAGTATACGTATTAATGGCAAGTCCAGAACTCGGGTTCGAATCGGCCCTTATCCGGACAAGAAAGCAGCTCAATCAGTAGTGGGTAAAATTAAGAAACTAAAGCTTAAAATTGGAGAGCCGGTCGTTCTTTTGTTGTCTGGGAAACCTAGTTAGCAACAAATGCCAGTTGTTCGGTAACTTTATTATAAAATAATGACTATAGTAGACTATGTTGTTATCCTTATCGTAGCTTTCTCAGCTATAATAAGCCTGGTGAGAGGGTTTGTCAGGGAGGTTTTATCCCTAATGTCGTGGGCCGGGGCAATTTTTGTTGCAAAAGAAAGTGCACCATTGCTTATCGATAAAGTACCAAGTGTAATTAGCCATGTTGGCGTTAGGTATGTTTTGGCTTTTGCCGCAGTTTTTGTAACGACTGTATTTATTTTAAGTTTTATTTCACGGCAGATATCTCGTTTGGTTGGCTTTGCTGGATTGGCAGCAACTGATAGGTCCCTTGGAATGATTTTTGGTATGGCCAGGGGGGTAATTTTAGTCTCATTTGTAGCTTTGATTGTAGGTGTTACTCCATTAGTTACCAAAGAGTACTGGATAAATGCTTATTTTCGCCAAGAACTTGAAGTGGCTTCGAAAATTTTAAATTTGATTCCTGATGATATTAAAAAAGAAGAGTTTGAAGTTCAGTAAACTAAGTGTTTTTAACGATTCTAGTCCAATGTGGTTTTTGTCTACCAGGGGGTTATATTAGAAGTGTGTGGAATTATTGGAATTGCTTCAACTGAATCAGTTAACCAACTGCTTTATGATGGATTGTTAGTATTGCAACATAGGGGACAAGATTCCGCAGGAATTGTTACCGCGGAGAGTAATACTTTCCATATGGCAAAGGGTCCTGGGTTGGTTAGAGACGTTTTTCGTACCAGAGACATGCGAAATTTAGAGGGAGAGTTTGGGATTGGACATTGCCGGTATCCCACGGCGGGGTCGGCCAGTTCATCGGCGGAAGTCCAACCACTTTATGTTAACTCGCCCTTTGGTATAGTTTTGGCGCACAATGGAAACTTAACAAATAGTGACCAGCTAGCAAGCGATATCTTTAGGGAAGATTTTAGGCACGTTAATACCAATTCGGATTCTGAAGTTCTTTTAAACGTGTTGGCTCATGAGTTGCAGAAGGTTGTAACTGGGCATGAATTAGAGCCTTCAATGGTATTTTCAGCAGTAAAATCACTACACCAGAGAGTGAAAGGTGCTTACGCTGTTGTTGCCATGATAGCAGGGTACGGGCTCTTAGCTTTCCGCGATCCATGTGGTATCAGGCCACTGATTATTGGGGTTAGCAACAAGGGCCCAAATCCCGAATACCTCATATCATCGGAAAGCGTTGCCGCAAACTCCTTGGGCTTTGATGTGCTAAGAGATGTGAAACCTGGTGAGACAATTTTCATCGATATGAACAAAAAATTATATAGCGATGCAACGGGGGTGTCGTTTGAACCATCACCATGTATTTTTGAATATGTTTATCTTGCTAGACCCGATTCCGTAATGAATGGGATTTCGGTTTACGAGACTCGACTTCGCATGGGTAGAAGCCTCGCTGAAAAAATAAAAAAAGAGCACTCTGACTTAAAGGTGGATGTTGTTATACCTATTCCGGATTCAAGTCGACCCGCCGCTATGGAGATGGCAGTGAATTTAAATATTCCCTTTAGAGAAGGTTTTATAAAAAACCGCTACATAGGTCGAACTTTTATAATGCCAGGCCAAGAGAAGCGCAAGAAATCAGTTCGACAGAAATTAAATCCAATTAGTATGGAGTTCAAGGGTAAGAACGTTATGTTGGTTGATGATTCAATAGTAAGAGGGACTACCGCTCGCGAGATAGTCCAAATGGCACGGGAGGCGGGAGCCGCAAAAGTTTTTTTTGCTTCGGCCGCACCTCCGGTACGATTTCCAAACGTCTATGGTATTGATATGCCATCAGTTAAAGAACTAATTGCTAATGGGAGAACTAATACTGAAATCTCGAAGGAGCTTGGGGTTGATAGACTGATATATCAATCTTTAGAATCACTAGTTCAGGGCGTGAAATCTGTTAATCCTGAGATAAATCAATTTGAGACATCTTGTTTCACGGGTGATTATGTAACGGGGGATATCACACAAGAGTATTTGAGTATAATAGAATCTAGACGCAGTGATAACGAGCTTTCTAAGGTTGGTGCACAGAGTAATCAATTGGATTTAAATTTGGTATAGGGCTTAAGCCACTTTAGCTCACATCCTGTTTGGTCACACATAAGATAGCCTCCACCGGTATCCCAGTCTGGAAGTACAAAACGATTAAACACCTCTCCGTTAATCTCATGTTTATGATGAGCTGGTTTGTGGGTGTGGCCATGAATAAGTTGGCATGGGCTGTGTTTCCCTATTATTTTTTTTACCTCTATGCCGTTGACGTCCATAATTTTTGTTTTTTTTTGAGATTTATTTTTACTGCTAACTTCCCTTGCTGACCATGCAAAATGTTGTCTTTCAGTTAGGTCTTTTGATAAAAAGTTTTTCTGCCAAGCAGAATCTCTAACCAGAGTTCTAAACTTCAAATACTCTATGTCATCAGTACATAGAGTGTCTCCATGCATCAGCAATAAACATTGACCATACAGATGAATTTTAGTTTCATCTTGCAATATTTTCAAGCCAGCTCGGGTGGCGAAATCTTCCCCTATTAAAAAATCTCTATTCCCGTGGATAAAATATATTTTTGTCCCAGTAATTGAGACATCGTTTAACAGGTCGGCGATAGACCATGCCATTCTATTGTCCTTGTGGTCATCGCCTATCCAATAATCAAAAAGATCTCCCAGTATGTACAGTTGATCAGATCCTTTTGCTATATCTCGAAGGAAGTCTTGAAATTGTCGAGTTATATGTGGCTGATCATCTGAAAGGTGTAAATCTGATACAAACAATGCCCTTCTTTTTTTCACCTATGAATCAACCTTCTCTTGAAATAGAGCTAATCACGACATCATTTATAGGTACGTCCGCATTGAAGCCCGCGGTTTCGGTTGGTGTCGATTTGATTTTATCTATGACTTCGAATCCCGATGTAACTTTCCCAAAGACGCAATACCCAAACCCTTCTATGTCACTAGTTTTATAATCTAAAAATTTATTATCAACCACGTTGATAAAAAATTGAGCTGAAGCAGAGTGTGGGTCGCTAGTTCGAGCCATGGCAATGGTATATGCTAAGTTGCTTAGGCCATTGTTAGCCTCGTTTTCGATCGGTGTGTTCGTTTCTTTTTCTATCATACCTTCTTCATACCCCCCTCCTTGTATCATAAAGTTATCAATTACCCGGTGAAATATAGTTCCACCATAGAAACCTGAGTCCACATAGGTTAGGAAGTTTTCAACAGTCTTGGGTGCCTTATCTGAATCAAGATCAAGGGTTATGTTTCCTTCGGTGGTTGCAATCGTTATTAATTCGCTCATATTTATTCCTCTATAACAGTTATAGATTGGATGATTACCGATTCCATTGGACAATCTTGTGCAAAAGGTCCTTTGGCCCCAGTTGGGCTCAGTGCAATTTTATTAACTACCGACATTCCTTTTGTCACTTTCCCAAAAACCGCATAACCCCATCCCTTTAAGCTTTTGTTTGTGTGATTAAGAAACCGGTTGTCTGCAACGTTAATAAAAAATTGCGCTGTCGCTGAGTGTGGGTCCCTCGTTCTCGCCATTGCTATGGTTCCGACCGAATTTTTTAGTCCATTGCCGGCCTCATTTTTGATCGGATCATAGGTGGGTTTTCTTGAAAAGTCTTCAGAGAATCCCCCTCCCTGAATCATGAAGCCAGGGATAACCCTATGGAATATAGTCCCGTTATAGAGATCATCCTTTACGTATCGTAAAAAATTATCAACAGTATTGGGTGCTTTATCGATATCCAATTCAATTTCTATCTCACCAAGGTTCGTGTCAAGAAGAACTGTAGGGTTATTAGCAAGCACATTGGCGCTGATAAATATTAAAAGTGTGAGAAACAAAGAACGACACATAAATTTTCCTTTTTTAAGTTTTTAGATTATTAATACTTCTTCTTAGTATTTGCCCTCATATATGATCTTCCACGCACCATTCTCCTTTAGCCAATATTGAATCTTAGACATTTGATCTCTTAGATTGTTGCTCTTGTAATTTTGGGTAAAAGTCACAGAAGCCATGTTTCTTTTACTTGGATATAGTGCAATTGAAATATTATCTACATTAACTGTAATCCATTTTTTCGCCAAATTGATTTGTCTTTTTCGTTTGGACCATTGAGCATAATTCCTCTTGCCATCGTTATAGTGTTCCGAATAGTTTCTGAGGTACTGGGTAGTATCTAAGCTTTCCCAGTCAAGTCGCCAATTTTCAATTTTTTCTAAAATTTCATCTCTGATAAGGCCATTATTGGTAGACGTTTGCCAATTTATTTTTTTGGTAATAATCACAGGTGTTCCAGGGGCAGTAACGTATTTATCAAGGTTTCCAAAGTCCATATTACTTAAGACAATACACCCATCACTTGCTAGCGGTGGCCGACTAAAGGTGCTCCATGGGCTCCCATGGAGCCAAATTCCATATCCACTAGACTTATTGAACTTATCCCAGTTGTTGGGGTAATTGATTGGGAAAGCGCCAGCCCCATAGAAATCGGACAATTCACTCGAATCTATATTTCTTGTAATCCTGTAGACTCCAATAGGGGTTTTTTTGTCTCCTTCCTTGATCTTCCCTGTTCCTTTTTTTCCGATGCTTGCGTAAAAATTATCTACATACTTAAATTCGGTCTCAAGATTTTCGAAAACGTAAAGTGTTGATTGACTCGCATCCAAGACCAGAACGAAAGGCGTGTCTTCGGGAAATTTTAAAAGGGACCTAGGCAATAACTCACCCAAATGATCCATGTTGTGTCTTTTGACCCTGGCTATAGCCTCAGAGATAAGCTCATTGGATTGCTGCTGCGTCAAAAAATTATTGCCGGGTTTGGTTAGCGATCCATATCTTGCGGATAACAAATCTCCTTTTATAAGATGACCCAAACTAAATTTTGGGAAATCTTTTGTTAATTTGTTGGCTTTTGAAAAAGCTGCCTCCCTA
>MDTG01416592.1_pt1 | contig 16568 bp, 16 predicted proteins | sample 811421 | NCBI WGS metagenome assembly MDTG01 (sample SAMN05326645, study PRJNA326480) | marine metagenome | isolation source: seawater | place: Pacific Ocean: South East | collected 2011
ACTCGCATCCAAAACTTTCCTTTGGATTTTTTTAAAGCCTGATTAGATGAAAAACCTATTCCTCTATTAATTTTATTTTTTATAAGAGTTATATCATTTTTAAACTCATTTATTATTTTCAGAGAATCATCTGATGAGTTATCATCAACCACGATAATTTCAATATTTCTTCTAAAAATTATTTGGGATAAACAAGACCTTATTGCACGAGAAACAAATTGAGAAAGATTGTAATTTAAAATAATTAAAGATATGTCCACTCTAAATCCTGAATTTCTATTATTTCAAGTTTATATTATTAAAAAACAAAAAATTATCCTAAAGTTAATATTTTTATTCGTTTTAATAGATCGAACCGGTTATTCATAAATTTTTTATCAAATATAGATATTAATTGTTTATATTATCAATAGTAACATTTAAATATTTTTTTAAAAAAAATTAATATTTTTTAGAATTAAGTTGTAGTTATAATTTTTTTTAATATGTTTACTTATTATTATTATACTTTAAATGAGAAAAATTAAAATTATTGGAGCAGGTTCTATTGGCAACCATCTTGCTCACGCCTGTAGACACAAAAATTGGCAAGTTGACCTTTATGATTTAGATAATAATGCTTTAGACAGAACAAAAAATATGATTTTTCCCTCAAGATATGGAAAATGGGACGATAAGATAAATCTCTACAATACTAAAAATGATAAAATAAAAAAAAGTTATGATGTAATATTTATTGGCACACCTCCTGATACTCATCTAAAACTAGCTTTGAAAGAATTATCTAATGAACCTGAGTTAATATGTATTGAAAAACCTTTATGTCATCCAGACTTAAAAAAACTTCAACACTTTGTAGAAAAAAAAAAAAAATTCAAAACAAAAATTTTGGTTGGATACGATCATACTGTTGGCAAATCTGCAGATTTTATTGCCAAAAAATTAAACAATATAAATATAAATCAAGTAGCATACGTTGATGTTGAAATAAGAGAACACTGGAAAGGGATTTTTAATGCCCATCCCTGGCTCAATGGGCCTCAAGATTCTTATTTAGGTTTTTGGAAAAAAGGAGGAGGAGCAACATCAGAACACTCTCACGGTATAAATATTTGGCAATATTTTGCTTCAGTAATTGGTGGGGGAAGGGTAAATGAGGTAAATGCTAATTTAACATATGTAAAAAAAGAAAAAGCTAATTACGATTCGCTATGTTTTCTTCAAGTAAAAACAGAAAAAGGACTGATCGGAAGAATTACTCAAGATGTAGTTACAACTCCAGCATCTAAAATTGCAAAAATTCAAACTCATGATCACACACTAGAATGGCATTGCAATTTTGACAAATTTTGCGATGCTGCAATAGAAAGAAGTGATAAAAAAAATAAACTAACAAAGTTTCCTAAGGTTAGAGCAGATGATTTCATTCAAGAGGTAAATCATATTGACAAATTACTAAAAAATAAAATTGAAAAATCTCCTTTAGAATTTCATAATAGTTTAGAAACTATGTTAATAATTGCTGCCGCTCATAAATCAGCAAATATTAAAAAAACTGTTTATATAAAATATAGAAATGATACAAATTTTAAAGAATGGCTAAAAACTTAAACCAATTATTTCAAAACCTTTTTATTCTTGACTTAGCAAATAATCACCAAGGTGATTTGGAACATGGTCTAAATGTAATCAATTCTTATTCAAAAATCGCAAAAAAACAGGAAATAAAGGCAGCAATAAAATTTCAATTTAGGCAATTGAATACATTTATTCACCCAAATCATAAAAAATTAAAACCAAATAAACATATTAGCAGATTTATAGAAACAAAATTATCAATCAAAGAGTATGAAATTTTATTTGATGAGATAAAAAAAAATAAACTTCTTACATGTTGCACTCCTTTTGATGAGGAATCTGTTAAAATTATCAGTAAAATGAATTTTGATATTATTAAGATAGCAAGTTGCTCAGCAAAAGATTGGCCACTTATTGAGGAGGTTTCCAATTTAGGTAAACCAATCGTTTTCTCAACTGGAGGGTTGAAAATAAAAGAAATTGATAATTTGGTAAGCTTCTTTGATCATAGGGGAAATGACTTTTGCATAATGCACTGTGTATCTATTTATCCAACACCAAAAGAACAATTAAATCTAAATCTTATTGAAACCCTTAAGGCTAGGTATCCAAAGAAGATTATAGGCTGGTCAACTCATGAAGATCCCAATGACTTTGAAATCGTAAAGTTAGCATATTCAAAAGGGGCAAGAGTGTTCGAAAAACATATAGGTCTTGAAAATACAAAATACAAAAATAATAAATATTCTATTGATCAAAAACAATTTAACTCTTGGATAGAATCTTATAAAGATGCTGTCTTATCAAATGGAAGTAAAACAAAAGATAATATTGCAAAAGATGAAAAGGATGGGGTTCAGTCTCTTCTTAGAGGAGTTTATGTTAAAAAAAAAATTCCAGCAAAAACAAAACTCAATAGAAGCGATGTATTTTTTTCGATGCCTTTAAATGATGGGCAATTATCAAGTGGTGAGTTTAAAAATGGAATTAGAATTAAAAACAAACTAGAAAGTGATCAACCGATACTTCTAAATAATTTAGAAAAAGTCTTTCCGAAAGTTAGTTTGACTATAAAAGAGTCTATTCATGAGATCAAAGCGATGTTAAATACAGCTAAAATTCACCTAAATACCTCTTTTGAAATTGAATACTCACATCATTATGGAATTAAAAATTTTAGGAAAACAGGTGCTGTAATTATAAACTGTATAAATAGGAAATATTGTAAAAAAATTATTATAATGCTTCCCAATCAGCAACACCCCGCTCATTTTCATGAACGAAAAGAAGAAACTTTCCAGATACTTGACGGTTCTTTGGATGTATATCTTGACGGCAAACATAGATTTCTTGAAGAAGGTGAAACCTGCCTTATTCAACCTGGTGTTTGGCACTCCTTTAGTTCATCGAATGGTTGTATATTTGAAGAGATATCTACAACTCATTTTAATAATGATTCCTTTTATAAAGATAGAAAAATTAGTGAAATGAAGAGAGAGGATAGAAAAACCATAGTGGAGAATTGGGGAAGGTTTGAATTATAAATTTTTTTCTTCACTAAAACCAAATTTTTAAAGTTAAATTTTAATTCTAAAACAATTATGTTGAGCATTCAGGAATATCGATAGACAATCATTGAGTAGTCAAGGTAGTAAAAATGAGGGGAAAAAAAGTTTTATGTGTAATTCCAGCTAGAGGGGGTAGCAAGGGTATAAAGCTTAAAAATATATATATTGTAAAAGGTAAACCTCTAATCTTTTATACATTAGACTTTGTAAAAAAAATTAATTTTTTTGATGATATTCTTATTTCAACGGATAATCTTGAGATTAAAAAAGTTTGTGAGAAATATGGTTTTCATATTCCTTTCTTAAGACCAAAAAACCTAAGTGGTGATAAAGTTAGTGATATAAGTGTTTTAAAACACTCTGTTCGTAAGCTTGAAAAATATAATAAAACTGTTTATCAGACGGTAATAATGTTGCCACCAACATCCCCTCTTAGACTAAATAAAGACCTTATGAGTGGTCTGAAAAAGTTTTATAAGAATAAACATGACTCTCTTTGGAGTGTTAGCTTAATTGATAAGAAGTTTCATCCCGATAAACAATTACTTCTAAATAAAGAAAGACTTTCCTATTATAGTAATAAAGGAAAAAAGATTATTGCTAGACAACAACTTGGTAATACCTATATACGAAATGGTATTTTTTATATTTTAGATCGAAAATGTATTCTAGAGAAAGGGGAAATACTTGGAAATAAACCTGGTTTTTACGAGATAAAGTCTGATTATTTTAACATTGACAGTTTAACCGATATAAGATCCTTTGAATCATACATTAAAAAATAAATCATTTAATATTTACTTGTCTAACAAGCATAAATGCTTCTGCGTGATCAACACCAATTTGTTGACCTCTTAGCTTGGATAAATTTCTAATTCCCTCGATTGATCTAGGATGCGGCCAAGCCATTAGTTCGTTTTCATGAGCTTTCATGGCCTCTAGTTTACTCTCAATATAATTATCAACACATTCAAAAAAATTTGGTCGAAATACGTTATTAGAATAATTCCATTCAGTTGATGAATTAATCTCTGAGCTAAATATTTTTCCTTTGAAGCTAATTGGTCTAGCTGCTGTAATTACAGCATTAAAAACAATTCGATGGTCGATATTCAAATCTCCACAAAAATGTGTGAAAATAGCATCAGGTTTATTTTTCAATAAAAAGTGTTCAATTTCCTTTACAATGTCTAACATCGGGATCGAATCCATCTTATTATCAGGAAAGTCACATTTTTTTAGAGAAAAACAACCAATTTTTTCTAACGAGTCTTTTATTTGCTTATCAAATTCTTCTTTAGAAAATTTATTAGATTCTCTTGATTTATAGCCATTAGTCAGTAATAAGACATTTATCTCAGATCCTTTATCAGAGTACTTTGACATTGTTGCACCGCAACCAAGAATTTCATCATCGGGGTGCGCAAAAATAGCTGCAATTTTCTTCATTTATAATTTCTTTCTATCAATTTTGAGATCAAATTCAACCATGAATAAGAATTTTCTGAAAGTCTCATTAAAACTCTTATTCTTTTTAAATCTTCTAACGTATCTAATGTCCATCTAAGAAAACTAAAATTTCCTTTAGCTCTATAATTGTATATCTTAAAGCTTCCGTTATTGAGCTCAGAAAATTTCCTATTGATATATAAAGTAACATGTTCACGATGCAATGGATCAGATGAATAAAAAAATGCTTTTTCTAATGAATCAAAACTAAAAACTTCAGTATCGAGTCCTACTGGAAATGTTCTCTTAATTGAATTTGAAACATAATCAAAATTATTTTCTTTATAAAACTTAATTATATCATCAATGACTTCAGGATCGTGAAGAGGACAATCAGCTGTTAGTCTCAAAATATTTTTTGCTAAATTTTTCTTTGATATCTCGTAAAATCTAGATAGTACATTAATTTCATCCCCTCGATAGCAATTTATTTTTTGTCTTTTACAAAATTCTTCTATTTTATCGTCTAACTTGTTATTTGATGTGGCAACAACGAGATCATCAATCGATTTGACCTGTAAAGATCTTTCTATAATATGTTCTAAGGCTGTTTTTCCCTGAATTTTTTTTAAAACTTTTCCCTTCAACCTTTTAGAATTCATCCTAGCCTGAATAATACACAATATTTTTTTTTTATTATTCAATGTCATTAATTTCTAGATTTTGCCTTAATATAACTTTCTTATTAGATGGAATATTATTTACTATTTGGACTTGAGAACCGACTATACAATTAGAACCTACAATTCTTCCTGGCATTGAAATTACACTCATTCCAAATTTTGTATTATCTCCAACAATTAAACCAAATTTATCTAATTTCGTCGGCACTATTTTATCTCTGTACTTTAAAGATGGACTTCTTTTATCGAATCTATAGTTTCCAGTCCTGCAACAACCACCAAAAAAACAGCCAGATCCAATTATGGAATCACTGATAAAACAGATTGGACCAACTAAAAAATTACTAGAAACTAAAACATTTTTAATATCTGTCGAAAATCCTATTATAGAGTTGTCGCCAATTGATGTATTTCCTCTAACTAAAACGTTATTATATATAACTGAATTTTTGCCAATATATATATTTCCACTTAATTTTGAACCTGATAAAACTTTTACTCCTTCATCTAGATAAATATTTCCCTCCATTTCTACATTTTTTTCTATTACACATGTTTTATGAATATAAGATTCTTGAGATTTTAGGAAGTCATCTACTAAATTTAAGGATTCTTTTAAATTTTCAAAATTAAAATTTATTTCTTTTTTATTGTCTATAACAGAATTGGTTATAACTTTATTTTTTCCAATCTTAAACGGATGTGATATGATTTCTTTAAAAATCAATTTTTCTCTCTGTGAAATATCATACTAAATCATTTTTTATAACAGAAAAATCAATTATATCGTCTACTTTCAAATCTTTTAAACTTTTATTATTAATTATTTTTCCAATCGAAATAGGATCTAAACCTATTTTTTTCCCGAGAGGTCTTTTAAAACCAACATTATTATAAGTAAGCTTATCACCAATTTTTATTCTTTTCAAAGCTACTAAACAACGTCCATATTTATTTCGGAGTGGTAAAATTAATTTTTTTGGATTTTCCTTACCGCTACCATGCATTAATTTGATATCATTAATTTTTTTGATCATTCTTGCAAAATCTGCAGGCATAAGTGATAATTGATGATCTAATCCTTTTCTATTAGAATCAAAAGTAAAATGCTTTTCTATAATTTGAGCTCCCAGATTAACAGCACCTAAAACTGCATCCATTCCAATACAATGATCTGAATAGCCCACAGGAATTTTATACTTTTTTCTCAACTTACTCATGTATTGTAGATTTGCATATTTTTTTGGTGTTGGATATATCGATAAACAATGAAGAATAAAGACTTTATTAATTATTTTTCTTTTTTTAAAAATTCTTATCACATTGGATATGTCTTTATCTAATGCTATACCAGTTGAGAAAATAATTGGGACATTGTCTTTTGACAATTCATTTATGAGTGGAATATGAGTTAGTGTACTCGAAGAGATCTTGTAGCAGAATGGTTTATGTTTCCTTATAAATTCTAAAGAATCAAAATCTCCAAACGATGAAAAAAGTTTTATTTTTTTTTTTTTTGCAAAATTAAAAACTTTACTTAGACTTTCTTCATCTAATGATGCGGGTGAGATTACCTTAAAAGATTCTGTTTTCTTTGCGTAATTTAGTTGAGGATTAAAAATTTGAATCTTTACTGCGTCAGCTCCAGATTTTGAAGCGAGAGTAATCAATTCAATGCATCTATCTAAATTTCCTTCATGATTAAAACCAACCTCTGCTATTACAAAAACTTTATTTTTTTGAAAATTAAAGATTTTATCAGGAATCATTTTAATTCAATAATTTCTTTTCAAGAAGCATTTAATTTTTTTTTCACCAAAAATCTTGGGTTAACAAAATTACATTTACTACATACTTCAGGGTAATTTTTTCTTCTAAAATCTTCTCTGAATTTTACAAAATCATTAGAATTCCAAATCTCAAATACATTTTTTTCGTAAACATTCCCAAAAATTTTATCTGCATTCAAATCATAGCAACAAGGAACAATGGAACCATCTACTAAAATTGAAAAAGTTTCAAAGAGCCTTGAGCAATAATTAGGTTTTTGAGAATTCTCTTCATAAATATCAAACTCATCAAATTTATTAAATCCCGGCCAAACAAAAGCCGGTGATGAAGTAAATTGTAGTTCATTCTTATATTTTCTAAAAGTATCTAAAAGAAATTTTGGTATTGGAGCTTTTTCTTTATTTCTTTTTTTATCGAAAAAGTCGTAATCAGCAAAGAAAACATTAGAAATTCTAACTGATGGATTATTTTTTCCTAATTTTTTCTTTAATTCTAAAAAGTTGATGAGATTTTTAGACTGCCTTTCAAACTCACCTTTTTTTCTTATGTTATTATTTTCTATCGGTGATTTACCATCAAATGAAACTTTCATTTCATCTAAACCAGCAAGTATGAGCCCCATTGATCGAACTTCATTTAGAATTGAAGCATTAGTTGTAATAACAGTCTTCTCAACACCAAGGTTTTTTAAAACACCAATAAAATGCTCTAAATCTTTATTTAGAAGCGGTTCGCCTCCGTGATAGAGAACAACAACTCTTGGTATAAAACTTTTTTTTAAAAATTGTTCAAGGATAAAATAAAAGTTCTCCCTACTTATTTGTTTTCTTCCGTTTGGCTGTATACCGGTTGGACAATGAATACATCTAAAATTACACGCGCCAGAGGCTTCTATTCTTACAACATCTGGAAAATCGTTTATTGGTTTTAACATATCAAAATTCTTACTTTAGACTATAGGTTAATATTTAACCAAAATAAATTTTTATTTAAAAATTATAGCTAATAAATCTTAAATATCAGGTAAAATCAACTTTTACAAGTAATTGATAATCACTTGTAATTTGATTTGTAAAAACCTTAACATCTAATTAAAAAAAAAATTTTAAAAAAACTTTGAAATATAATTTTTTATCAAATCTTCTGCAATTTTTTTTCTAATAAATTAATTTTATCTTTTGGAAAAACACCAAAGTAATTCGCATGTTCTGGATTTTGTGGTGTAAGACTATAATCATCTGGTTTTTTTAAGAATTTTATTAATAATTTAGAACCCCATTCCATACATTGTAATCGGAGATCAATAATCCTTTTTTTATATTTATATGGAAGCTTCTCAGACAATAGAACAGGACCGGTATCTATAGAGGAATCTATTTTATGAATCGTTGCACCGACAGGCTCATCGTTATAAATACTCCATAAAACTGGATCTAAACCTCTATAATTAGGTAATATTCCAGGATGCACATTTAAAAAGAAACCGAGATTCAACACTTCTTCCTCTATTATTCCAACCCCGCCCTGAATAATAAAATTAGGCCTAAATTTATTTATTGCTTCAATAATAACATTTTTATTTAATTTATTAGTTTTATTGATTTCAATATTCATATTACAAAAAAAAGGAACTTTAAGACTTATTTCTTTAAGAAACTCATCATGTTTTTTTGCTAATTTTGTGTTTTCTTCTTTTATCAAAAAAATATTATTGAAGCTATTTTTTAACAATCCGCTTAATATCAATCTTCCTTGAATATGCTCTCCAGATACTATTATTAGAATTCTCATTTTACACACATTTAAAGAATTTATTACATAATTTTTTATAAAATCCTAGATCAAATATAAAAAACATCTCTGCATATCTAACCTCTGGCGACCTTGACATATAGCGAGAAAAAATAACATTTAACGACATTACAAAACTTTCCCAATGTCTTATTTTCATTTCAGATTTATAGTGATTAATCATTCTTCTCTTTTGTTTTTGACAATTAGTAATATTAACAAAATAGTTACCTTTAAATTGTGAATAAATTTGATAACACCACACTTTTATATTTCTATTACTTTTGAGATCTAAAAATAATTGATTAATATTCTGATGGTCTTGATGATCATCTAAAAAGAAAGGTGTAAAGATTATATCTGCTTTAAAGTCTGCAATAATATGTCTCACTTTATTTCTGACTTTTGAATCTATTTTAGTAAATTTTTGTCTATGCCTTAAAAATACTCTTTGAAATTTATAACGATTACATAATGTATTAGCTTCATTCTCTCTAATAATTTGTTCATTTTCATTTCTTCCTGATGTTAAATAAATAATCTTAATAAAACATTTTTTAGACAAAAAAAGTGTCCCTCCGGGACCAAAAACCTCGTCATCAGGGTGAGGAGCTAGAACTATTATTTTTTTATTTATAGGATATTTAATTTTTTTTGGGTTTATTGAAAGTTTGCTACCAAAAAAATTTATTATTTCATTAAAATTTTTATAATCAAAAGATTTAAGGAGGTGACTTCTAAATTTAACTTGATTAATTATTTTTTTAAGAATTTTTTTTAACATCAAACCAATTGTTTAAAAACTTTAATATACTTGCTCAAGATATTTTGATCGTAGTAATGAAGATATTTTTTAAAAATTTTAATTTTTTCAGTTTTATTTTTGTTATCTGACTGAAATTTTTTTCCTTTTTTCAACAATAACTCTAATAATTCTTCCTCATTTTTTGGGGTGAAAAATATTTTCATGTCATCTGAAAAATTTATACGATCGTGCCATTGTTTTGTCCTTAGAATTTCAAAGTAAGGAAGCACTATAGGAACACCCGTTGTTAAAGCTTCCAAAATAATAGTTGAGTTAAAACCACAAATTATATTTGATTCCAAGATTAAGTCATGTGAATTCATTTCCGGTGAAATTGAAAAATTGGAATAATTTTTTGGGTTAAAATTATTCTTATCGAAAGCCTTATTTATTAATTCATTCCAAATTTTTGAGACCAAATACTCATACTTTGGTTTGATAATAACTCTGATATCAGGATAGTTCTTTGCAATTCTAATAAATGCTGAGTGACAATCTACAAAAACATCAAATGGTATATTTCTTGCCCATTGATATGGAGGAAATGAAAATAGAGTTATTTTATTGGTTTTTTGAACTTGGTTTTTTTTAGTTTTCTGAAAAAGCTCATCCATTCGAAGACAGCCCTCAACTGAAACTTGATTTTTTTTTGCAAAACCATTTTTTGTAAATATGGACTTCATTATTTTGTTATGAACAATAATTTTTGTACCACCAAATTCTCTAATTTTATTAGTTCTGGTAACCATTAATTGTTTTACCGATTTGCATGCTGCTAAATTTTCTCTATGAAGAACAATATATGATTTACCTATATTCTCTGCAACCTCTCCCCAATCTATATCTGCAACATACTTTATGTCAGCACTAATGACTAAATCAATTGGCAATCTATGAAATATTATTTTTAGAATTTTTTTTAAAAAGATTCTATGATTATTTTTTCTTTTTTTTAAATATTCTACTCTATCAGGGTTTTTTAGCTCAGATGCAACAACCTTTCGCTTATAAAAACTTGCTTGAATGAGAGTTTGTAAAATAGTTGGAACAACCCAGATTTTTATTTCATTACTCCTTGTTAAAACTTGGAGATCACCTCGAAATCTCTCTGGAGATAAAGCAAGCAGATGAATACTTCTATTGGTATTCTTCGAATATTCTGCAGATGACTTCTTTATTTGTTTTACATAAATAATTCCTAGCAAACTTGAAAATCTTAAAAAAATTAAAAACTTAATAAGTATTCTTGTAATATGATTAATTCCTAGATGAGGAATAACGTTTAGGTCAAGTTTGTTTTTCATAGAGTTTAATAATATTTCTAAGTATAAATTCTTTTTTATTTCTTTTATTGAAAATTATTTTTGAATTTCGCGAAATCTTTTCCCGTATACTAAAGCAAAGATAAAATTTCTTTATATCATCGGCTAGTTTATATTTTGTAATAGTACTTGAATCTCCAGAATAATAAATAAGTTTCTTCTTTATAAAATAATTAATTTTTTTTATTTGATTATCAGAAGTAGATAATACAACAGAAGGAATTCCCATCGACAAGCTTTCATTTAATGTCACGCCACCCGAACTAATTGACATATCAATTTTTTTAAGAAGTTTGCAAAATTCTTGAGGTTCATAGTTCTTTACTTCCTCAACATTTTTAATCTGTTTAGCTGCAGTTATAATTTTATGAGAATCAATGTTTTTTTTTGGAAGTGAAATAAAAATCTTTGAGTTTAAGTTTTTTTCAATCAACTTCAAAGCTTCAATAGTTAAAATAGTAGCATTACTTCTATCAATCATTCCGAAACTAATTAATATGTTTTTCACATTTTTTTTTACTTTGAAAAAATTATTACAAAAAAACATGTTTGAAACTACAGCATTCTCAGCTCCATTAGACAGAAAATTAATAGTCTTATTTGCATAATCATATTTATATCCATAGTCATCAATTTGAATAATTTTTTGGGATTTTTTTATTAATAAGTTTATTTCATCTCTTGTGAAAAAATATCCATCGATTATACAAACATCTAATTCATCTTTTAAAGAATTGATATCTACTAATTTGTATTTATGATCCCTTATAATTGAACAATGTTTGTCTTTTAAATTATTTACAATAAAAAGAATATTTTTTTTATTATCAAATATCTCTGATATTGATAGCATTCTTGAAACATGCCCTAAACCTGAATTAAGATTAGTATCAACTCTAAAGCCCCACAACATTATTCTTAAAACTTTTTAATTTATCTATAACATAATCAATTTCATTAATTTGCAAGCTTGAAAAAAAAGGGATTGATAGTACATCCTCATAAAACTTTTCACTATTGGGAAGTTTCTTTAAACCGTATTTTTTTTTATAATAGGGTTGCAAATGAAGTGGAATATAATGAACTTGAGTTTCTATTCTATTTTTTTTCAAATAATGCATTAAATCGGCTTTAGAAAAAGATTTACTTCTAAAATCAATAAGTATCTGCAATAAATGCCAACAAGGTAATTCATTAGTATCTTGTTGTTCAACAACATTCATAAAATCTAGATCTTTTAATTTCTTTAAATAATAGTCTCTAATTTTTAATTTTTTTTTTTTAAAACTTTTTAGTTTTTTAAACTGTGAAAGTCCTAAAGCGCAATTAATCTCACTAATCCTAAAATTGAATCCAATATTTTGCACTTCATAATACCACAAATTTTTTAAGTTATGCGTTATCGAATTATTTTTAAAAAGAAAATTATTTTCGTTCCTTTCAATACCATGGTTTCTATATTTTAATAAATTATAATAGTGTTCTTCATTATTGGTAGTAATCGCTCCTCCTTCTCCCATTGTTATATTTTTAACTGGATGAAAAGAAAAAATACACATTTCGCTATTTTTACAATCCCCTACAAAACGTTCATTTTTAATGATGTGTGACGTCCCCATCGCGTGAGAAGCATCTTCAATAACCTTCAAATTAAATTCTTGTGAATACTTCTTAATTTTTTTCATATTTACAGTTTGTCCTCCTAAATGAACAGGAACTATATAATCAAATTTTTTTTTTTTGAGAATTTTTTCAAGATATGAAAAATCCAATAAACCATTTTTTGAATTGCAATCAATGTGCTCAACTTTCGCCCCTAACAATTCTGCGGCATTGGATGTAGAACAAAATGTAACTGATGGAATTAAAACTTTACTACCATTCTTAATTCCTATAACCCTGTAGCTTAAGGTGAGTGCAGCAGTTGCACTTGAACATAAAACACAAAACCTTGCTCCAAATTTTCTAGCTATTTTTCTCTCAAATTCCAAGGTGACTGGACCATTTGTAAGAAAGTCCTGTTTAAGGGTTTTTGCGACAGCAGAAATATCGTCCTTTTCAATTGTCTGCCTACTATATGGAATTCTTTTCATAAATCTTCTTAAGTGTTTTTTCTATATCTTTTTTACTAAGCCATTTTTTATTAGTTCCGCTAGAGTAAAAAAAATCTGTTGGAACTTTTTTTATTTTTTCTTTAAATCTATTTTCTATTTTAAGTCTTCTTTTTGTTAAATTTAAAAATTCTGGCTCTATTATATATCTATCTTTTGTTTCAAATGTGTTCCTAGCATCGTCATTTGAAATCATAATCTCATGAATTTTTTCTCCAGGTCTAATTCCTATTTCTTTTAATGGTAACTTGGGATTAATCGCTTTTGCAAGTTCTGTAATCTTCATACTAGGAATTTTTGGAATAAATATCTCTCCTCCTATCATAATTTGTAAAGTGTCTTCTACAAATTTAATACAATCTTCTATTGAGATCCAAAATCTAGTCATTTCAGAATTAGTAATCGGAAAGAATTTATTTGTCTTTATAAATTCTTTAAAAAAAGGAATAACACTTCCTCTTGAATTTATAACATTTCCATATCTTACTACTGAAAATATAGATCTATTTTCACTAGCGTATTGATTTGCAGAGATAATAATTTTATCAGCAACTAGTTTTGTAGCTCCATATAAATTTAAAGGGGAAACAGCTTTATCTGTTGATATAGAAATTATTTTTTTTACACTATTATCAAGGGAGGCTTTAACAACATTTTCAGAACCAATAATATTTGTTTTAACAAATTCAAATGGGTTATATTCAGCTGTTGGAACGTGCTTTAATGCCGCAGCATGTATTATTATATCAATGTTTTTACTAGCAATTTTCAGTCTATCAAGATCTCTTATATCACCAACAAAGAATCGTAGTTTACCATAATTTTTATTGAATTTTAGTTCATTCTGCATTTCAAATTGTTTAAATTCATCTCTTGAAAAAATGACTATTCTTTTAAAGTCTTTCTTTTCTAAAATATGTTTAACAAAAGATTTTCCAAAAAAACCTGTGCCGCCAGTGATTAGTATAGATTTCATTATAATAGATTTGAGTTCATTTGATTTTATTGTATTATATTAGTAGTTTTACAATTCTAATCAATGATGAAACAAGAAAAATATAAATCTAATTATCAGGAAAGGTCATGGATTGGCTCTTTTGGAAATGAATATATAAAACGAAACTCTCACCAGAATATACTTAAATCAAACCAGCATCTTTTTTCTAAAATTTTAGAAAAGACCAACCAAATTAATTCTATTTTAGAATTAGGATGTAATATTGGTTTAAACTTAGAGAGCTTAAGTAAAATTTCAAAAAATTTTGAACTAGCTGGTATTGAAATTAATAGAAAAGCTTGTGAGATAGCCAAAAAAAAAAATATTGCTAAGATAATCAATTGTACGATCACAGAGGAGATCAAGATTGAGCAAGTTTTTGATTTTGTTTTTACTAAAGGAGTTCTGATACATATTAATCCAAAAGACCTAAAAATAGTTTATAAGAATCTTTTTGATCTTAGTTCTAAATATATATTATTAGCTGAGTATTATAATCCGCAACCAATAAGTGTAGATTATAGAGGGAAAAAAAACCTATTATTCAAAAGAGATTTCGCAGGAGAACTTATGGATTTATATAAGCTTAAATTAATAGATTATGGTTTTATCTATCATAGAGATAATTCTTTTCCGAAAGATGATATAACATGGTTTCTTCTTGAAAAATAATTTTCAAATCATTGGTTAATAAATTAACAATAAAATATGCCAATACAAATGATTGTATTGATGTTTTTAATTGGCGTAATGACGTAGAATCGAGAAGAATGTTTTTAATATCAAGGAGAGTAACTTGGGACGAACATAAAAAGTGGTTTGAGAATTCGCTGCTAAATCCAATGAAAGTTTTATTAATTTGTTACGACGCATATAAAGATAAGGTAGGTATTGTTAGGTTTGATATCGAAAGCACACAAACGCTTATTTCAATTAATCTAAATCCGTTAAAACGAGGACAAAGGTTATCAAGTCAATGTCTTAAAGAATCAATTAAATTTTTTATTTCAAATTATAATCTCAAGGGAAGAATAGTTGCAATAGTAAAGGAAAATAATGTTAGAAGTTTAAAATCTTTTATATCATCTAATTTTATACTCTTAGAAAAAAAAAATAAAAAAATTTTTCTAGAGTATTCAAAAAATCTGGCAAGAAAGAGAAATTGATCTCTTAATTTCTCAAGAAAATATTAGTTTATTATTAACAAAGTTTAAATCTTGAAAAATAACTAATGAAAAATTTTTCTAAATTAGCTTTTTTTAAGTATTATTTTAAAGTTAATTATTCTTATTTAAATAAATAATATGATCTGCTTTTTTTAAGAAACTCTTTTTATGAGTAATTATAATTATAATTTTATCATTCTTAAATTTTGAAAGTTTGTCAAAGATTTTTTTTTCAGTATTATAATCTAATGCAGATGTCGGTTCATCCATAATCAATAATTTCGGATTATTTGCAATAGCTCTTGCTATACATATTCTTTGTCTTTCGCCTCCAGATAAAAATTGACCTTTTTCACCTGTTATAAAATTTAGTCCATCAGATTTTAACTTTATAAAATCTTCTAACTCTGAAAAATTAACTGCTAAATTTATATCTTTAATTTTTACCTTCTTATCATCTAGAGTAATGTTATATTTTAAATCCTTGTTAAATAAAAATGTTTCCTGGCCAACATATCCAATCATATTTCTAAGTGAATTTAAATCTATTGTGTCTATATCATATCCAGAAATTAAAATTTTGCCTGAGGAAGATTTTAATAGTCCAGTTATCATATCAACTAGAGATGATTTACCTATACCTGATGGACCAAAAATACATACAATTTGACCTTTTCTTACTTTGAATGAAAGATTTGAGAAAACTTTGCTCGTTCCAAATACACAACTTACTTTTTTAAACTCTAAACTTTTGATGTTAACTAATTTTTTTCTTCCTGATAATTCTCTATTTTCTTCTATCATCTCTTTGTAATTTTGAAAATATTCAAAAGGAGCCTTAATAATTGCTAGGGATTGAATATCTCTTTGAAGTGAACTAAATTGTTGTAAAGATCTTATTGAAAAGATCAGAATAACAATTATTTCAGATACTGAAATTTTTAAGCTAAGACTTTTAAATAGATAAAATGACAAAAGAACCAAGCTAATTATAAATAATTCTTGAAAAAGTATTACAATTCTTTTCATGACAATTATTTTTTTCTGTGACTGAGCTGTTGAATTAATTAGATCAAAAAAATGAGGTAAGATTAATGATTCTTTACTCATTGACTTAACAGACTTGAGTCCATTTATATTATCAGTAAAAATACCTGATAATTTAGCAACGGCACGATTTATTTTTTTTGAGCTAATTGATGATATTGAAATAAATCTTTTTATTACAATATACATCAAAAATCCTAAAAATATAATCAGAAGAGTTAATTTGTAATTTAAATATAATGAAAAAATCAAATAAACTA
>MDTG01434180.1_pt1 | contig 16567 bp, 15 predicted proteins | sample 811421 | NCBI WGS metagenome assembly MDTG01 (sample SAMN05326645, study PRJNA326480) | marine metagenome | isolation source: seawater | place: Pacific Ocean: South East | collected 2011
AAGTGAAAAAATTCAGCTAATTAATAAATTACCCGAAAGTAAATATAAAGATAAATTCATTATTGGGACAGGTCTTAATTCCTTAGGAGATACAATAAATTTAATTAAAATATCTAAATCAATCGGTTTTAATAATTTTTTAATCATGCCCCCAGCATATTATAAATATGATGATAAAGATGTTTTTAATTTTTATTCTAGACTTATTAATTATGAAAATGACTGTAAAATAATTTTATATAACTTTGAAAAATTATCTGGCTATAAATTTAGTGAAGAATGTGTTCTTAATCTTGTAAAAGAATTCCCAGATCAAATTGTAGGAGTCAAAGACAGTTCATATAATTTATTTGAAAATCTTAAAATAAATAATTTTTCTATGATGCCTGGATCAGAGTCAAAATTATTGAAAGGTTTAGAGTTAGGTTGCTCTGGAATAATTACTGCAACAACTAATGTTACAGCTTCACTTGCTAGAAATGTTTATGATAATTTCATTAATAATGATGACCAAAAAATGAATGACCAGCTCTGTGCGGTAAGAGAAATATTTGAAAAGTATAATTTAATATCGGCCCTACATTCATTTATGTCACAGAAAGATGTTCAATTTAAAAATATTTTACCTCCTTTGAAATTATTAGAAGAAAGACAAAAAGATGAATTATTTAAAAATCTCAAAAATTTAAATTTTGATATTAATATTATGAAGGCAGCTTAATTATGCAATTAATTAATTTCTTAAATAAATTATTTAAACATGATGGTTTTATTTTAGAAGACTACCGGTCAAATGAGCATGTAATTGGCAAACCCATAAAAGAAAAACCAATTAAAGTTAAGCTTCTGGAGAAAAACTTAGCCTATAAACTTTTATATTCTCCTGATTTATATTTTGGTGAAGCTTATACTGATGGATCTCTTAGAATAGAAAACGGAACATTAACAGATTTTTTAGAAATTGCGTTTCAAAATATTGGTAGAAGAGAAATAAACACATATAGTAAAATTATAAAAAAAATAAGAGGAACATATAGATACTTAACAAATTTTAACAAAATAGTTAAATCAAAACAAAATGTTCACCATCATTATGATATTTCAGAAAAACTATATGATCTATTTCTCGATGAAAAAAGACAGTACTCTTGCGCATATTTTAAAAATGAAAATGATACACTTGAAATTGCTCAACAAAATAAAATGAATCATATAATTAAAAAACTAAACATAAAACCTAATCAAAGAGTTTTGGATATTGGTTCAGGATGGGGAACACTTGCAATAGAAATTGCCCAACAAACCAAAGCTTCTGTAACAGGTATCACTCTTTCAGAAAATCAATTCGAGTACAGTCAAAATAAAGCCAAAGAACTTAACTTAGAGAATCAAGTTCAATTTAAATTAGTAGATTATAGACAGCTTAATGAGAAATTTGATAGAGTTGTAAGTGTTGGGATGTTCGAGCATGTTGGAAGAAAATTTTATCAAACCTATTTTAATCATGTACAAAAATTTTTAAATGATGACGGTGTTGCTTTAATTCATACAATAGGATCAGTAAATCCTCCCAGAGATCCACAACCATGGATTACAAAGTATATATTCCCAGGTGGATATACTCCAAGTTTGAGTGAAATAGCTCGACCAATAGAAAATTCTGGCCTAGTTTTATCTGATCTAGAGGTATTAAGAGTGCATTATGCTCATACTTTGAGAAATTGGAAACAAAGGTTTTTATCAAAAAAAGAGAATGTTTTGGAAATGTTTGATGAAAAGTTTTTGAGAATGTGGGAATTTTATCTCGCAAGTTGTGAAATGGTTTTTAAATGGGGTGACCAAGTTGTTTTTCAGTTGCAATTGACAAAAAAAATCACATCAACTCCTAATACTAGAGACTATATTTATTAATTTTAAACTGATAAGTCAAAAGTAGTTAAATGAAAAAAAAGAAAAAAAATAAATCCCATAAAAAAAAAGCTAAACCAATTAAAAAAAAAAAAAATAACAAGAAAAATAACAAGAAAAATAAAAAAAATTTTATAAAAAAATCAAAAATTAAAAGTAATTTGGCCTCAAAGACAGTTAGACTTGAGCAGAAAATTAAATCAAAGTTACAATTTAAACCTAAATTTAATCTAAGTTTAGTTGACAATGCTGTTGCAGGTTTTTTTCAAAAAATTGACAGTAAAATTCAAGAATTTAAACAAACACGCGAAGATGAAAAAAGAAGAATTAAAATTGAAGAAATTGAGAAGGTGCAAAAAGAGAAGGATCGAATAAAAAAATTACAAATTGAAAAAGAAGAATTGAAATTAAAATTAAGAGAAAAAGAACTCAAAGATGAAGAAAGATTAGAAAAAGAAAGAGCAAAAGATATTAAGTTATTTCTAAGAAAAGAGCAGGCATTATTAAGAAAAGAGCAAGCTGAAAGACAGAAAAAATTTTTACAAGAGCTTAAATTAGAAAAACAAATTGAAAGATTTAGAATTAGAGAAGTTAAAGAACTAGAGAAATTAGAGAGAATAGCTCTTAAAGAAAAACGAGAGGATTATGCAGGTCTACAAGATAGAATTGAAAAATTAAGAATTAAATATCAACAAATTAGAGATCAAAAAATTAAAGAAAGAGTTGAGGCTTTAGGTGTACAAATTCAGGAAGGGGATGATAGAGCGACTCTTTTACAAAAAGAAAGAGAATATAATATTGCAAGGCAAAAAATAGAATTTGCTTTAGAAAGCTTTTATAGAAGTGCTAATAGTTTAGTTTTCCAATTAAATAAAAAATATATAACTAAGCATATGTCAATTCTTAGATGTATAGATAGAAGATTTGAGACTGGAGAAATTTTTATAAAATGGGATGAAAGTACCAATGAGGAATGGTTGATTTTAATATATATTAAAAATAACTCACCCGATGAAGGAATTATTATAGAAGATAAGTCAAATGAAGAAAAAAATATTTCTCATGAATTTAAACCAAATGAAATATTTAAAGCCTCTGATATGATGGTAGACTCCTTAACACAATTAATTGCTAAAAAAAGATCAAAAAAGAATTAAATCTGCTGTTCCTTAATAATTTTTTTAATTAACTCAATCATGCCTATATTTTTTGTAAGTGGATAAATTGACTTCACTTTTTCAAGATCTTTAAGAGCTTTTTCATATTTTTGTTGAGAAAAATAAATTTGTGCTCTGCCTGACAAAGCTCCAAAATGTCTAGGTTCGATCTCAAGAACTTTTTCAATATCTTCTAATGACTTTTCATAATTTCCAATTATATAGAGTAAAGTTGCCCTCTTATTCCATCCTTCAGCCCAATTAGGATCCTCATTGATTATATCTGTAAACAATTTTAAGGCGATTTGATATTGTTGATGATTCATTGAAAATGTTGCGTTCTCTAGTTTGTCAGTTAAATACTCACTATTTGGATTATTAAGCCAATTATCCCAGATTTCTTCCTCTAAAATTTTTGCTTCATTCAAATTATTAGCTTTAGATAATTTTTCAAATAAGGTGTCTAATTTTAATGTATGTGCTGTTGAAAATATGAATATTGAGATTAAAAATATTAAATTAATTAAACTATTTTTCATTAACATATACTGAAATACCCCTAGTGTTTATATCTATATCAAATTTTTTATGCAAAGGTGGAAAAGCTCTTTGAGAACAATCTAATCTATCACATGTTCTACATGATGTGCCAACAGGAATTTCAGATTTTTTATCATTTAGATCCAAATTCTCTGTATATATGAAATCTTTAGCATATTTTGCTTCACACCCTAAGCCTATGGAAAGCATACTTTTTTTAAGACCATATCTTCCTATACCCTTCTCAACAGTTCTTGCTATGCATACATATTTTTCACCATTAGTCATTTTACTAACAGCTGCTTGAATTACTCCTGGTCTAGAAAATGCAGAATAAACATTCCATCTTGGACATGCGCCTCCATATCTAGGTATTTCAATGCCAGATAGAGAAAATCTTTTTGAAATATTTCCAGCTACATCAACTCTTAAAAAATGAAACGGAACACCAGGTAAATTTTTATCATTTAAACATGTAACTCTATGTGTTACTTGTTCAAAAGATGTTGCAAAAGTATTTTGAAGTAATTCTAAATCATACTTTAATTTTTTACACTCTGAATGAAAAAGTTTATATGGCATCAATATAGCTGCACCACAGTAATTTAATAGAGCAACCCTAGTTAGTTTTTTTGACTCATTCGATGGGAAATTAAATGTTTCTAGATATTCTTCTATTTCATCAGAAGCTCCTTGTTGAGCAATTTGTGCTGCCGCAAATAATTTTTTTGTTTCCAATGAGAGATAATCAGATAACAATAATTCTTTTTCTTTTTCTTTATATATTTTTGAAAATGGTTTTCCTTCCTCTGGAATTATATCTTTAACCGTAATTCCATATTCTTTCTTTAAAGTTTCACAAAGAGCTATATATCTTGTTCTATTATTTTGTTTCACTTTATCAAATATTTTATTCGCAAAAAATTCGAGTTTAGGAAAAAAATTTTTATTTTCTTGTAAGAAATCAGATATCACTTCCCCAGGAAATGATGCTTTTCGACTATCAATAATTTTACCTGAAATATTTTCTACTCTATTTACAATATCATGATCTTTTTGTTTAAAGTTGTCACCTAGTTTAATTAATGCTTTAGCAATTTTCGGATTTGTATTTACCAAATCTTTAACCTCTGGTCCTAAAATATCTAGCTCTTCAAACAAGTCATCACTCAACAATTCTGATATGTTATTTTCTAAATTTAAATCTGCTTTGCTTGTTAAATCAGTAAGTTCAATTTTTAATTCTTTACAAACTTTTAGAACTAGGTCTCCATCTATTTTTCTCTTACCGCTCTCTATTAAATTTAGGTAGCTAGGTGATATACCTAATTGGTTAGATAAAGTGTTAGCCTGAATACCAAGTTGTCGTCTAAAAGCCTTTATTTTAGGACCTATTCTTAAATTTAAATCTTTTAAATTTTTTTTGTCTGAAAATTTTGATATTGCAATTTTTGAATTATTTAAATCAAAATCTAGGTCATTAGTTAAATCTGAGAGCTCTACTCTAAGCTCCTGACAAATTTTTAATAGCAAATCTCCATCTATCTTTCTCTTACCGCTCTCTATTAAATTTAGGTAGCTAGGGGATATCCCGATCTGCTCAGAAAGCTTTTTTGCTTGAAGACCTAATTTTTGTCTAAAAGTCTTAATTTTAGCGCCTATTTTTATATCTATATCACTCATTTTTTTGTAAATTTAGTAAATTTAAATTTACAAAAAATTAATACAATTTACTAGTAAAATCAACATTTATATGGATTTAGTAAATATTGTAAATTATAAGCTAAATATGGAAAAAAACAAAATTAATCAATTAGAAGCTAGCTCACAAACTACTAGTCACCAAGATCACCAAGATCATAAATCTAGAGGTATATACCTTAGAGATGATCATTGCGATTGGGGATCTAGTGGAATGAATGAATATACTGAAGAATATAACGATCAGTAAATTTATTAAGAGTTAATTCCATATCCAATAATCCTAAAATTTAAAAGGAATAATATTATGTCAGCAGAAAACGTATCATACGATTTGAAGAGATTTGCAGGAATTCAAAGAGATTATACTCCTGAGGAAGTTGAAAGATTGAAGGGGTCAATAAAAATTGAATATTCAATGTGCAAACAACAATCTCAAAAATTGTGGAAACTTTTGAATACAGAGTCTTACGTCAATACACTTGGATCTTTATCAGGGAATCAAGCAGTCCAACACGCTAAAGCTGGCTTAAAAGCAATTTATTTGAGTGGGTGGCAAGTTGCTGCTGATGCAAATAGTGCTGGAGAAATGTATCCAGATCAATCTTTATATCCATATGACAGTGCGCCAAAACTAGTTGAAAGTATGAATAATTCATTAATTAGGGCAGATCAAATTCAACATATGGAACTTACTGATGGAGATATGAAGAAAGAAGAAAGGGTTGATTATATGCTTCCCATAATTGCTGACGGGGAAGCAGGATTTGGTGGACCTTTAAATGTATTTGAATTAACAAAAAAATTTATTAGAGCTGGTGCAGCAGGTGTTCATTTTGAGGATCAACTAGCTAGTGAAAAAAAATGTGGGCATATGGGAGGAAAAGTTTTGGTGCCGACAGGGACAATGGTAAGAAATTTAAAGGCTGCAAGATTAGCAGCTGACATTGCAGATGTCCCTTTGATTATTCTTGCAAGAACTGATGCTAATGCAGCTAAACTTATTACAAACGATTTTGATGAAAATGATAAGCCATTTTTAAAAGGAGATAGGTCACCTGAAGGATTTTATTATGTTAAGGAAGGAATTGATCAAGCTATATCAAGAGGACTAGCATATGCTCCTTACGCTGATCTAATATGGTGTGAAACAGCAACACCTAATCTTGAGGAAGCTAAAAAATTTGCTGACGCCATACATGCTAAGTTTCCTGGTAAATTATTAGCTTATAATTGCTCACCATCTTTTAACTGGAAAAAACATTTGTCAGATGATGAAATTGCATCTTTCCAAAAAAAAATTGGAGAAATGGGGTATAAATTTCAATTTATAACGCTAGCAGGTTTTCACACTCAAAATATTGCAATATTTGATTTAGCTCAAAAATATAAGCAAGAAGGTATGACGGCCTATTCAAGAATTCAAGAACATGAATTTGCAAGAGAAAAAGATGGATATACAAGTGTGAAACACCAAAGGGAAGTTGGGACATCTTACTTTGACTCAGTTTCTAATACTATTAGCTCGGGTAAAAGTTCCACAACTGCGATGGATGGATCAACAGAGTCTGAGCAGTTTTAGTTTGTTTTAAGTTTTTGAATTTGATCCCAGGCTAAGTTAATAGCTCTCATTTTTTTCTTACTTTCCTCAATAACTTCATTTGGCACACCCTTGCTTAGCAATAAGTCAGGGTGGTGTTCCTTACTTAGTTTTAAATATTTTTTTCTTATTGTTTGTAAGTCATCATCTGGATTGCTCTCCAAAACAACATAAGGATTGAGTTTATCAGATGATTTTCTGCTTTCTTTAATACTGTTAAATTGAGTTTGATTTAATCCAAAAATTTGTGAAATATTTTCTATCATTTGCATTTCTGACTGACTTATATTTCCATCTGCTTCCGCGATATAGAATAAAATATTTATTACTTCTTCTAAAACATTTAAATTTCCTTTGTATATTTGAGCTATTTGTTGAGCATATGGTTCAAAACCTGTGCTTTCTTCTTTTGCTTTGTTAAATATTTTACCCACTTGATCTAATTCTTGATCTGGAATTTTTAATTTATCTTTAACAGCTATAAGTTCTTCTTTGCTAACATTACCATCTGCTTTACTTAATTTAGCAGACAAAACAATTAATGATAAAGCAAAAATCTGTTGAGATTGAGCCGCATTTCTAAATCCAGATCTTGAGCGAGAGACTTTTCCTCCAATTAAAGATCCAAGTAACATTCCAAATGGACCCCCAAGAGAAAATCCTATCATTCCACCAATTAAACTTCCCCAAATAGACATATAAATAAAAATAATATAATTTATAAATATAATGTTAACAACTTCTTTAATTTTATTTATTCTTTACCTGTTGTTTCTATGGATTTCATCTTGGATAAGATATTTTAATAAACTTGACGAAAGGTTTGGTAATTCTATATGGAGATATAGTTATGATTATCACGTAGTTGGTGAAAAAGATTATTCATTCCTCGATGATAAAAATTTTGTTTTACTAAGAAGAAAGAGAAATAGCATTATTACCATCATGTACTTTATAGTATTTATTGGTTTTATTTTTCTTATGTCTTTAATGGGAGATATTTTATTAAAAATAATGAATTAATTTTTTAATTGTTTTCTGTTTTTAATAAACAAAAGCACTGCTGCAATTTCATAAAGTATGTAAAATATTTGATAAAACACTGGCAGTTTAAAAATATTGTATAAAAATTTATACTTAGGTATTTTCTTCCAAATTAATAAAAAAGCATCCACTCCTACATAAACTTTATTATCAAACTTGACATGCAATCTTCTTAATAATTGTCTATCTGTTTTATTAATTTCTTTTTTAGCAGACACATTATTTGTTATATCTATCCAATTTAAATCTTCGACATTCTCTTTTTTATAAAGATTAATCTCAGTTCTACATATTTTGCATGAATTATTAAAAAAAATTTTCATTAAAGAAGTTTTTACAGTCTTTTAAATGTTATTGTATGTGATAAAACGACAGTTGATATATTTAAATTGAGTACTACATTAAATATATGACTAATTTCTTTAAAAATACCGATCTTGATGAAAACATTGCAGAAGAAATTGTAAATGAAACGTTGCATAAATGTGACGATGGAGAACTTTATCTAGAGAATTCTAAAGCTGAAAGCATACTATTGGATGATAATAAAATTAAAAGCTCAAACTACAGTTCTGATTTGGGTTATGGTTTTAGAGCAATTACTGGCGAAGTTGTAGCGTATTCACACTCTAACGATATTTCAAAAAATTCTCTAAAAAATTCAAGCAAAAGCTTGGTTTCTACACTTAAATCTTCAAATGGTGTTTATAGCAATGAGCTACCTCAAACAAATAGAAAATATTATGAAGATATAAATCCAATTGAACAGAAATCTATGAACTCAAAATTGGAACTTCTTAAAAAAGTAAATGAATATGTAAGATCTAAAGAAAGTTTAGCAAGCCAAGTAACAGCAAATTTTTTAGGTGAACATAAATCTATCGAAATTATAAGACCAAACGGTCAAAAACTAAGAGATGGAAGACCTTTAATTAGATTTAACGTTTCAGTAGTTTTAGAAAAAGATGGAAAAAAAGAAACAGGTGTATACGGGATCGGAGGACGGGATACTTACGATGAATATTTAAAAGATAATAATTGGATGAGTGTTTGTGATGAAGCAATTAGAATAGCTAAAGTTAATCTAGCTAGTAAGCCGGCACCAGCAGGTGAAATGAAAGTAGTGCTAGGACCTGGATGGCCAGCTATTTTGATTCATGAAGCCATTGGCCATGGATTGGAAGGAGATTTCAACAGAAAAAAAACATCTGCATTCCATAATTTAATGGGCCAAAGAGTTGCAAGTGATGGCGTTACAATTGTTGATGATGGAACTTTAAATCAAAGAAGAGGAAGTTTAACTATCGATGATGAGGGTACGCCAACGGAAAAAACGATATTAATCGAAAATGGGATACTAAAAAATTTTATGCAAGATCGTTTAAATGCAAGACTTATGAAAACAAAGTCAACTGGCAGTGGAAGACGAGAGAGCTATAAGCATATAGTTTTACCAAGAATGCGAAACACAATGATGCTTAATGGTAAATATACAAAAGATGAAATGATAAAGTCAGTGGACAAAGGTATTTATGCGGTAAGTTTTGGGGGCGGGCAAGTGGATATAACTTCAGGTAAATTTGTATTTAATTGTACAGAGGCTTATGAAATTATAAATGGAAAAATAGGATCTCCAATTAAAGGAGCAACCCTAGTTGGTGACGGACCCTCAATATTAAAAGAGGTTTCGCTCGTTGGAAACGACATGATGCTAGATCCAGGCATTGGTACGTGTGGTAAAGCAGGACAGGGAGTACCTGTTGGAGTAGCGCAACCATCTATATTAATAAATAAGATGACGGTTGGCGGTACACAATTATAATATATGGTTAAAGATCAAGAATTTTTAGAAAATTTAGCCAATTACTGCTTAAATAACTCAAAAAATTTAGGAGCAACAGATACAAGTGTTCAAATTGCTCATTCCGTTTCAGAAAGTGTTAATTTAAGAAATAATAAACTTGATGAGTCCAATAGATCAGATAGTTTATCTATTACACTAACAACCTATATTGAAAAAAAAAAATCAACTATCTCCTCTTCTAACCTTTCTCGTCAAAATTTAAAAGACCTTATAGAAAGATCAATTGAGACAACTAAAAATACTCCTGAGGATGAATATAATTCTTTGCCAGATGAGGAAATGTTCTCAAAAAATACTAATGATTTGGAGCTTTTTGATGAAAATAGTATAGGAAACGACAAAAAAATAAATTTTCTTCATGAAGTTGAAGATTCAGCATCAGAAAAAAATGAGATTATTAATACAGAATCAAGTTTTTCTGAAACTAAGAGTAATTTTATACTAGCAACAAGTAATGGGTTTATGGATGGCTTCAAAACTTCAAGTTTTTCATCTTCATGTGTAGCTGTTGCAAAAAATAATGGAAGTATGGAGAGAGATTATGATTATATAAGCAAGAGACATCTAGAAGATTTAGGTAGTCCTTCAGAATTAGGAAAAAATACTGCTATAAAAACTATTAAAAAGCTTAATCCAAGAAAAATTGAAAGCGAAAAAATTGGAATAATTTTCGACAAAATTATTTCAAAAAATATTCTAAGTGTGTTCGCTAATGCTATTTCTGCAAGCTCTATTTCAAGAGGCACTTCTTTCTTAAAAGATAAAATGAATAAAGAAATTTTTTCAAAAAATATAAATATTATTGATGATCCAACTATTAAAAAAGGTTTAGGTTCAAGAAACTTCGATAGTGAAGGTGTTCAAAATGAAAAACTAGATTTAGTAAGAGAAGGAGAGTTGAAAAATTATCTAATTGATACTTACTATGGAAGAAAATTGGAAATGAAATCTAATGGTAGAAGTGGTGGATCTAGTAATTTATTTTTTGAAAATGGGAATATAACTTATGATGAATTATTGAAAATAAATAAAAGAAATCTTTACATCACCGAAACAATCGGGCATGGTACAAATCTAGTTACTGGTGACTATTCAGTAGGGGCCACAGGTTTTATTATAGAAGATGGAGAAATAATTTATCCTGTGAATGAAATAACTATTGCCGGAAATTTTCATCATATATTTAAAAATCTTACTTTAGCTAATGATTTAGAATTTAAATATAATACTAATTCTCCAACTTTGCTGATTGAAGGTATGGTAGTTGGTGGTAAATAAATTATCTTTCGTAGAACTTTAATCTATATTCCCAACTTCCAAGTCTTTTATATGCAATTTTCAATATTAATGCAGTTTCTTTATCGTACCAAATGTCAAAATTTAATTTTTTATCATCTGGTAGATTTTGATCTGTCGATTTTAGTTTAAATCTTTCAGTCTTATACTCTCTACCATATAGAGAAATAGTTTCTTTACCTATAAATTCGATAGTTTGTTTTTTGATACTTCCTGATAGAGGACTTATTTGACTTTCCGATTGCAATATTTCATGATTCCACCAATTACCAATTATATTTTCTAAATCAGCTAACCCATTATAAGAAGATCCATTTATTCTAAATTTATTTATTAATGGATCAAACTTTAAATCAACGTATTTTTTTTTATCATTTTGATATGTTTCTGATTTGAATGAAATTAATTTTCCGTTTTGATAAATTTCAATACCATTACTAGATATAGAAAAAACAGTTATACCAAGTAATTTAACCTTAAATTCAGTATTATTGCTTACTTTTAATTCATCATTGTTTTTTTGAAACTCATAAATACTAAATCCAATAGGCTTTTCATCTTTAAAAATCTCCATTTCTATTGACTTGAAATTCCTGTAATGCTCAGTATGTGCAAAAACGTTCTGAGAGAACAATATAAATATAGCAATATTAATAAATAGTCTCATATCTTTTAGTTTTTATCCGATTAAAATTAAAAACTTTAATACAGATTTTTATTATAAAATAGTAAAATATTATTGATTTATTTTTTATTATGATTGTTTTTTATAGTTTTTTCCTAGGTAACATATAAATAGTTTTTTTGCTTATGTTTTTAACAATTAAAAAAATTCCCAATAAACCTTGGAGTTCAGAACAACCATTTAATTTTAAACCAAAATTTTTAACCTCTTTTTATTTAATTTTAGGACTTACTATTTTTGGACTCGGCGAAGGTCTTTTAGTTGTCTCTACCACTGGAAATTCACCCTGGACAGTTCTAGCAGAGGGTATTTCAATTTTATTTAATATATCAATAGGTGTTGCAACATTTATTGTGAGTGTGAGTGTATTATTTTTGTGGTTTTTTTTAAAACAAAAACCAGGACTTGGAACATTGATGAATATAATTATTATTGCCACAATAATTGATGTGAGTCTCTATTTATTTGATCCTCCGTCCAGTTTATTTTCTCAATATATTTTGGCTATCTTTTCAGTTCTTTTGGTTGGATTGGGAAGTGGCATTTATCTTATTGCAAATCTCGGACCAGGTCCAAGAGATGGATTAATGACAGGATTAACCAAAATTACAAATTTACCAATTGCTTTAGTAAGAGCTTTTTTGGAAATATCTGCCGTTGGTGTTGGATGGTATCTTGGAGGTACCGTAGGTATTGGTACACTTATTTTTGCTTTTGGCATTGGCCCTGCTGTTGCTTTAGGTTTATATATTGTAGATAGGGTCTCTTAAGCAACAGAAGTTGCTTTTTCAATTCTTTTTCTTTCGTGGGGATCAAGCACTGCTTTTCTCAATCTACATGATACTGGTGTTATTTCCAATGCTTCATCTGTATTAAGCATACTTAATTGCTCTGCAATAGACATTTTACGAACAGGTGTAAGAACTACATTTTCATCTGTACCTTGAGTTCTCATATTAGTTAATTTTTTACCTTTCATGACATTTATAATCATATCCCCTGGTTTGGGTGCTAATCCCACAATCATACCAGTGTAAACGGGATCATTGTGAGTTATAAACATTTCTCCTCTAGCTTGAAGATTGAAAATTGCAAAAGCTACAGCTTTACCTTGTTCCATTGAAATTAACGCTCCATTCCTTCGCCCTTCCATCTCACCTTCAAATTTACCATATGAGTGAAATATTCTATTAATAACACCAGTTCCTTTAGTTAAAGTTAGAAATCTACTTGTATAGCCCATCAACCCTCTTGTGGGTGCATGAAATACTAATCTTTTTTTATTTTTTCCAGTATCCTTAAGATCTATTAGCTTTCCTTTTCGCCTATTCATAGAGTCTATGACTTTTGATGAAAACTCTTCATCCAGATCTACTGTAATCTCTTCCATTGGTTCTAATTTTTCACCATCCTCATTTTTTTGATATAAAACTTTAGGAGGACTGACGGTCATTTCAAATCCCTCACGCCTCATTTGAGTTAACAATATTTCTAACATCAGCTCTCCACGACCACTGATTTCAAACGCGTCTTTATTTTCGTTTTCTGCAAAAGAAATACCTACGTTATTTTGAGCCTCTTGAATAAGTCTTTCTCTTATCTGTGTACTGGTCAATTTTTTGCCCTCAGTACCTGCTAAAGGTGAACTATTTACCGTTATTTTTATAGACATAGTTGGAGGATCAATTGGCGTTGCTTCAATCGGCTTCTCGACTTCTACATCACATATCGTATCAGCAACATTTGCTTTCTCTAGGCCAGCAACTACAACAATATCTCCTGCTTCACCAACATCAATTGGAACTTTTTTTGTACCCTCGTATCTAAAGATCTTTGTCAATCTACCTTCGTCAACTTTCTCACCTTTTAAATTAATAGCTTTTATTTGCTGATTAGCTTTAGCAGTTCCTTGTGAAATTCTTCCTACAAGGCTTCTTCCTAAAAAACTATCAGCATACAAAAGAGTTGAAAGCATTGCGAAAGGTTTAGTTTTATCCAATTCAGCAGGCTTAACATGATCTATCACTAAATCTAACAAAGGATTGAGATTTTCTCTTGTGTCTTCAATATTTTTGCATGCCCAACCTGATCTTCCACTAGCATAGATTACAGGAAAATCTAATTGTTCTTCATTAGCATCTAAACTTACAAATAAATCAAATGTTTCATCCAAAACTTCATTTGCTCTTTGATCTGCTTTATCTAATTTATTAATGACAACAATTGGTTTAAGTCCTTGTTTGAGAGCTTTAGCTAATACAAACTTTGTTTGAGGCATTACACCTTCAGATGAGTCAATTAATAAAAGCGCACCATCCGCCATACTTAAAACCCTTTCGACTTCAGCTGCAAAATCTCTATGTCCAGGGGTATCTATAATATTTATTCTTGAATTCTTCCAGTTGATCGAAGCTGGCTTTGCAAGAATAGTAATACCTCTTTCTTTTTCTAATTCCCCAGAGTCCATTAATCTTTCATCGACTACTTCATTTTCCCTGAATGATCCACTTTGTTTCATAAGATTATCAATTAAGGTGGTTTTTCCGTGGTCAACGTGAGCTATTATTGTAATGTTTCTAATCGTGGTTGTCATTTGCGCGTGGTTATATATTAAAAATTATTATTTCAAACACTTAAATTGCATCCAAAATACTTGATATTTTTTGTTTCAATCAAAAAGTGATGGATACAACCAATTACAAATCATAGATTCAGTTTATGTGGTTAACAAAAAAAAGACTACATAAATTTGTTAGATTAAGTTTTCATCCGCCGTGAAGAGATTAAAAAAAAGGCCATCACCAGGATGGCCTTTTATTAAAAATTTTTGTTCAATGGTTACATTCCCATGCCGCCCATGCCGCCCATGCCGCCCATTCCTCCTGGAGGCATTCCACCGCCAGCAGCATCTTTTTCTTCAGGTTTGTCTGCTATCATCGCTTCAGTAGTTACTAAAAGACCTGATATGGAAGCAGCGTCTTGTAATGCAGTTCTTACCACTTTTACAGGATCAATAATCCCTTCTTTAAACATGTCAACATACTGTTCTGATTGTGCATCGTAACCGTTAGAAGGTTTATTCGTTTCTAACAATTTACCAACAACAACAGATCCATCTACACCAGCATTTGTTGTAATTTGTCTTATTGGAGCTTGAAGAGCGCTTTTCACAATTTCGACACCTGCTTTTTGGTCATCACCCTTAACTCTCAAACTATCAAGATCCTTTGATGCATAAAGCAAGGCACAACCACCGCCAACAACTATTCCTTCTTCAACAGCTGCTCTAGTTGCGTTTAAAGCATCCTCAACCCTATCTTTTCTCTCTTTAACTTCAACCTCAGTAGCACCTCCTACTTTGATTACTGCTACACCGCCAGCTAATTTAGCAAGTCTCTCTTGGAGTTTCTCTCGATCATAATCGGATGTTGTTTCTTCCACCTGTTGTTTAATTTGAGCACATCTTGCTTCTATGTCAGATTTTTTTCCTGCACCACTTACAATCGTACTATTTTCTTTATCTACTTTTACTCTTTTTGCAGATCCTAAATCTGTAAGTTTTACATTTTCTAATTTTATACCAAGGTCTTCAGAGATAACTTGCCCACCTGTAAGTATTGCAATATCTTCTAACATTGATTTTCTTCTATCACCAAAACCAGGAGCTTTAACAGCAACAACTTTTAGACCACCTCTTAATTTGTTAACTACTAAGGTTGCCAAAGCTTCTCCTTCAACATCTTCAGAAATTATCATTAATGGTCTTCCAGCTTGAACCACTGCTTCCAATAAAGGTACCATTGGTTGTAAATTAGTTAATTTTTTCTCGTGTAAAAGAATTAGTGGGTTTTCAAGCTCAGTTGTCATCTTATCACCATTTGTTATGAAGTATGGTGAAAGATATCCTCTATCGAACTGCATACCTTCAACAACATCCAATTCTGTTTCTATACCTTTCGCTTCTTCAACTGTTATAACTCCTTCATTACCTACTTTTTGCATAGCTTTAGAAATCATATTACCTATCTCTTTATCACCATTTGCAGAAATAGTTCCAACTTGTGCAATTTCATCGCTATCTTTAACTTTCTTTGCAGAAGAAATTAATTTTTCTTTTACAGTTTCAACAGCTGCTTCAATTCCTCTCTTCACATCCATTGGGTTCATTCCTGCTGTAACGTACTTACAACCTTCTTTTACTATTGCTTGAGCAAGTATTGTTGCAGTAGTAGTACCATCTCCAGCTTCATCATTTGTTTTACTAGCAACTTCCTTAACCATTTGTGCACCCATGTTCTCGAATTTATCTTCAAGATCAATTTCTTTTGCAACTGAAACACCATCTTTAGTAGTTCTTGGAGCACCGAAAGATTTGTCAATAACAACATTTCTTCCTTTTGGACCAAGAGTAACCTTTACAGTATTTGCAAGTATATCAACTCCTTTAAGCATTGATGCTCTAGCATCAGAGTCGAATTTAACTATTTTAGCCATTATATCTCCTTTTTATTAATTATTTTCCAGTAGAAATACCCATAATGTCAGATTCTTTCATTATGCTGTATTCTTTACCATCAATTTTTACTTCTGTTCCAGACCACTTTCCAAAAAGAACTTTGTCTCCAACTTTAACGTCCATTGGAATTGTTTTTCCATCTTCAGTTTTTGCTCCACCACCTACAGCAACTACTTTGCCTTCCTGAGGTTTTTCTTGAGCTGAGTCTGGGATTATAATACCACCAGCGGTTTTTTCGCTGCTATCTAATACTTCA
>MDTG01423477.1_pt1 | contig 16566 bp, 15 predicted proteins | sample 811421 | NCBI WGS metagenome assembly MDTG01 (sample SAMN05326645, study PRJNA326480) | marine metagenome | isolation source: seawater | place: Pacific Ocean: South East | collected 2011
CATACAAAGCGTCATATAAAGGTCTTAAATAAGGATCAACTTTTTCTTTCATGTCTCCAGGTAAAAAGCCTAGTTTTTCTCCGGCCTCTACAGCGGGTCTAGATAATATTACTCTTTCAATTTTTTTTTCTAATAACATAGATACACCAACCGACACAGCTAAAAAACTTTTTCCAGTTCCTGCAGGCCCTAATGATAAAACAATCTCATTTTCTTTTAATGCTTTAATATAATCTGATTGTTTTTCAGATCGTGCGATGACTGACTTTCTCGGTGTCTTTATTAATTGTTTAAATGATTTTATATTTGATTTTTCAAATTCCATATTTTTATTTACTGACAATAATATATCTTCTTTTTCTATAATTTTAGTTACAGAATATTTACCTGTTAAAAATTTTATTGCTTCACAGAAAACATTTACATTTTCCTTTTTACCCTTACAAGTAATTGAATTTCCCCGAAAAAAAATCTCAGTTTCAGTAAGTTTTGAGAGATCTTTTATGTTTTGATCAAACTGTCCTACTATTGACATGAGCATCTCGTTGTCAATTATTTGAAGATTTACTGTTTCTTTATCAATTTTTTTAATTATCAAATTTTGATCTAATCTACTAATCTCTGACATAATTAAGCTGCAATACCCTTATCCTGATTGCTTTCAATTTTACCAAATAAGGTGTTAATATTTCCATCTATAATTTTTACTTTTTTAATTTTCCCAATTAGGTTTTCCTCACTTTTAACTATAACTGAATTTTGATATTCGTCCCTACCGAAAAATTTATTTTCTGCCAAACTGTTTTCGAACATTACTAAAGAATTCTTATTAAACAGGCTTTTTCTATATCTTATCTTAATCCCCTCTGCAATTTTTTGAAATTCCAGGAGCCTTTTTTTAGATATTGCGTCGTTTATTTTTTTAATATCTGCAGCTGGGGTTCCTGGTCTAGGACTAAATATAAATGAAAAGCAATTAATATATTCGATTTTTTTTAACAAATTTAAAGTCTTTTGAAAATCTCTCTCTGTCTCACCAGGGTAACCTATAATAAAATCACTTGAAAATTTTATTTTAGAATTAATTTTTTTCAATTTTTCAATTAATAAAAGATAATCTTCCACACTGTGCTTTCTATTCATTTTGTTAAGGATTTTATTTGATCCACTTTGTACAGGTAAATGAATTAATGGCATTAATTTATTTGTTTCTTTATGCGCATCAATCAAGTCATTAGAAAAATCTAATGGGTGCGAGGTTGTATACCTCAATCTTTTTAAGTTTTTGATTTTTAAAAGTTCATAGATTAAATCTGAAAGCTTTTTACCTTCATAATTATATGCATTAACATTCTGGCCGAGTAAAATAATCTCTTTTACTCCATTTTCTACAAGGTTTTTAGACTCTTTTATCAGTTCATTTACAGATCTTGAATGTTCTGGCCCACGAGTGTAGGGGACAACGCAAAATTTACAAAACTTATCACAACCTTCTTGTATAGTTAGAAATGAGGAAATATCACTATTTGAGTTTTTTAAAACATTCAAACTATCAAACTTTTTAACTACATCAAAATCTGTAAAATTTATTTTTTTAGGGTTTTTTTCTATTTTGTTTAAGGTTTCGTTAAATTGATGATAGGCTTGAGGTCCAATTACTGCATCTATATATTTCTCTTTTTTAATTAAAATTTCACCCTCCGCTTGAGCTACACAACCTGTTACAACTACAATAGGTTTTTTTTTATTTCTAAAAGTTTTTTTAACTCGTCCTATATCATGGTACACTTTTTCAGTGGCTTTTTCTCTTATGTGACAAGTATTGAGTACGTAACAATCGGCGTCCTCCATTTTTTCTACACGCTTATAATTTATTTTTTTTACAATATCATAGATACGATTGCTATCATACTCGTTCATTTGACAACCGAATGTTTTTATGAAAATTTTTTTTTCCAAACTATTTTTTTATTTTTGAACCGTAAAGTTCTAATTTATGATCAACTAAATTATAGCCAAGCTTCTTTGCGATTTTTTTCTGTAAATCTTCAATATCTTTATCAACAAATTCAACAATCTCTCCACTATTAATATCGATTAAATGATTGTGGTCATCATTAATTTCATATCTTGCTTTGCCTGCCTTGAAATCGTGCTTAACTAAAATTCCTGCTTCTTCAAAAAGTTTAACTGTTCTGTAAACAGTGGCTATACTTATTTTATCATCTAATGTTGTAACTCTTTTGTGCAACTCGTCTACATCAGGATGATCTTTTGAACCATATACTTCTTTGGACTCTGATAAAATCTTTGCAATTATTTTCCTCTGATCTGTGAGTCTAACACCCTTTTGTTTACATTTTTCCTCTATAATACTCATAATCTTAATTTAACTTAAATAGATGGGCTTAATCAATTTTTTTTCGTTAAAATTTTTTTTCATCAATTTCTCTATATTTTCCTTATTAAAAACTACTAAATCTTCATTTTTATAAGCATATAATTTGATATTTTTTGAAATTTTAAGTCCTTTTGCAACTGCTAATGATATTCTAATACTTGAAAAACTACCTGGTCCTTGGTTAACAAATATACTAAATTTTTTGTCTAATATAGCATTGTGTTTTCTCAAAAAGTTTGAGATTTCATATACTAAATTATCACCGTTTTTTTTTTTATTATCTAAATTATAAATAAAAAAATCTTTATTTATTCGTAAAGCTAATTTATCATCTTTTCCTATGCAGTTTATAACTAAAAAATTTTTAATCATTATCACTTTTTTTATTATAATTTTTGATTCTTATCAATCAAAGTCATTTGCTTCAAATAGTTATAGCTTTGACGACTTCGGTGTTATATCAATTATGTATCATAGATTTAATGAAAATAAATACCCTTCCACAAATATAAAATTAGAAGTTTTTGAAAAACAATTAAAAATAATTGATGAGTTAGGTATTAAATTTATCAATCCTAAAAATTTCACACAAAATATTTCTCAGAACAAAAAGGAGAGAAAAATATTACTAACAATAGATGATGGTTTATTATCTTTTTATAAAAATGCTTGGCCAATTTTAAAAAAAAGAAAAATTCCTTTTATACTTTTTGTAAACACTAGGGAGGTTGGAACCTACAATTATATGAACTGGGAACAAATAATTGAACTTTACAATTCAGAATATGTTGAAATAGGAAATCATAGTCACTCTCATGAATACCTTGTGGATGAGAGTGGAGATACAATAAAAAACGATATATTAAAATCTATTCAAATCTTTGAGAGAAAATTGGGAAAAAATTCGGAGTTCTTTTCTTATCCTTTCGGTGAATATAGCCTTGAGTTTAAAAAGATCATTAAAGACCTAGGATTTAAATATGCTTTTGGTCAACATTCTGGTGTAATTGATGAAACAAAAGATCTTTTTGAACTACCGCGGTTTCCAATTAATGAAAAATACGGAGAAATCAAAAGATTTAAAACATTAATGAAAACATTGCCATTCAAATACAAAAAAATTACACCCGACGATAAATACTTATTAAAATCAAAAAATCCACCAGAGGTAAAAATTGAATTCTTTGAAAATATAAAAAATTTAAAACAAATAAATTGTTATTCAAATGAAGGTAATAAATGGAGAAACTCAAATCTTACCTTTTTAAATAAAAATGTATTAAAGATCAATATTGCTGAAAAATTTACTGGAGAAAGAGGAAGGATAAATTGCTCATTAAAAGAAAGTGACGGCTTTTGGAGATGGTTGGGAATTCAGTATGTTGTGAGTGAAAAATAATTACGAATTAAGCTCTATTTGTTTTACTGAATTTACCAGTCTTACTGGTTCAAAGTCTGTTAAACTATTTTGTTTAATTATTTGGTTAAGTATTTTAGTGTATTCTGAACCAGTTTGAGCATAATTTTTAAGAGTGCTTGTCAAAGCTAGCCCTGAGATATCCTTGTCTTTCTCTCTTAAAGAATTCCTTTTCTGTCTAAAATTTGAGTAACTTTTGTGAGTGTTTAAATTATTTTTATAGGCTTTTACTGAAGCTCTTAAAATAGGAAATTTTAAAATTTTGTGATTTTTATTTCCATCTCTTTCAAGTGGCGCTATGCCCTGACCGTTCCATGTCCATTGACCAAAAATCGCATTTCCCTCTAAAGCAAACCTGGATGTGCCCCATCCGCTTTCTTTAGCTGCTTGAGCAAGTGCTATAGAAACAGGTATGATGTCCATTCTTTTCTTTAACTCATTTAAATCGCCTTTTTTTACTTTATATTCTAATAATTTTTGTCTTAACCACTGTTTTTCCTTATCAGATGTAAATTTTTTTTTTAATAAACCCATTAGTTTCTCTCTGTCATCAAATATCTTTTCATTTTCTGCAACTATTAAGGGCAATACAATCTGAATAAAAGTTTCTTTTTTTAATTGTACACTTTGTAGATTATCTAAATCTCTAGGAAATTGTGTAAAATAAATTGGCTTTACTAGTTTTTCATTTCTGACTTTTCTTAAATCATAATCAACATCTTTAAAAAGTTGTATTACAGTTTTAGTTTTTAAATTCAGATCTGGCAAAATTACTTCTGCTACATTATTTTTTTTAACTTTTAATTCTGGTTTTTTGGTTTCTTTCTTTATTTCAATATCAGGTTTTTTAATTTCTTTTTGTACCTTTTTTTCTGGTTTCTTAATTTGTTTTTCTATTTTGATCTCAGGTTTTTTTGTTTCAATTTTTTTTTCAAAAAAATCATTTTTTTTATAGGCATTTAAGCCTACATATATTGATGTTGAGATCAAAATAATGGAGAAAAAACCTATAATAACATTTCTAGCACTTTTCTGATCTATCTGTTGATTGTAAATAGAATTGAATACATCAGTAAAGATATTTCCAAAGAATTTAGAAACTGTAAGACCTAACTTTGGCAACACATTTAAAAAATTAATCCCAACATTGCCTGCTGCTCTCCATAAACTATTCAAGCTATGATTAATTTTTCTTTTGGTATCATACTTATAATTTTCCACTCGTCTAAAAAATCTATTTTTATCTTTTATTTTTTCTTCTTTAAAATTTATGACGTCTGACTTAAATTTTGATATTGGTTTTGTGAAGTTTTCCTTAAAAAAATTTGTTTTAAAATCTTTTGGAATAATAATTTTATTTTTTTTTAAAATTAATTCGATTTGACCAGTCGTCAAATTTTTTCTATTCTTGGTATAATCTTGTATTTCTTTTACATCATAAATATATGCTAATTCTAATAGTTTGTCTCTGTAACTCAATTTTTTCTTCATATTTTAAGTTGCCTCAACTGAATTAACTTCTTTTACATAATGTTTTAAAAGATTTTGAACACCTTGTTTTAAAGTCATTAAAGAACTAGGACAGCCTGAACAACTTCCTTGTAATTCTACTTTAACTACACCATTTTCAAATGACTTAAATTTAATATCTCCTCCATCTCTAGCAACAGCTGGTCTAACTTTTGTGTCGAGTACTTCTAAAATTTTTTTTACAGTTTCATCATCCTCAACGTGTAAAGTTTTTGATTGTTCATTGTTTTTTAAAATTGGTTCATTATTTTTAGCAAAATAATCGTTCATATGTGAAATCACCATTGGTTTTAATTCTGCCCAAGATACATCGTTCGTTTTTTTTACAGATAAGAAATTTTCAGAAAGGAGAACTAATTCTACTCCTTTAAAACTGAGTAGCTCCTTTATGAAATTGTTATCTAAATCGCTAGAATTATTTTTTTGAAACTCTTCAGTTCCTATTGAAGAAATAGTTTTTTCAGATAAAAACTTTAAAGAATTTGGATTTGGTGTGGACTCAGTTTGAATCATAATAAATTTATATTATATAAGCCCAACTTTTTCACGTATATTTTTAAGGTTTTCCTCAGCAATAATATTGGCTTTTTCCTTACCTTTTTCTAAAACTTTTTTGAGATAAGACTTTTCATCTAAAAGTTTTTTTATGTCTTTTCCAATCGGAGTTATTTTACTAATCAACAAATCAGTAAGTCTTTTTTTTAAAAAGGAGTACTCTTTTCCTGACATTTCATTTATAACCTCGTTTAATTTCATGTTTGAAATCTCAGAGTAAATATTAATCAAGTTTAAAGCTTCTGGTTTTTTTTCTAAACTCTCTAAGTTGTCAGGTATTTGTTCAGAATCAGATTTTGCTTTTTTTATCTTTTTGTTTATTTCATCAGAACTATCTTTTAAATTTATTCTTGAATAATCAGACTCATCTGATTTACTCATTTTCTTTGTTCCATCCCTCAGACTCATGATCCTAGAAACATTTTTTTGTATCAAAGGTTCAGGTAATGGAAAAAAGTCTTTACACCTAAAATCATTATTAAATTTTTGAGCTACATCTCTGGATAATTCCAGATGCTGTTTTTGATCCGCCCCAACTGGAACATGAGTAGCTTTATAAAGAAGAATGTCGGCAGCCATCAAATTTGGATAGATATACAAACCAACACTTGCTTTTTCTTTATCAGATCCAGCTTTATCTTTAAATTGAGTCATCCTGTTTAACCAACCTATTCTAGAAACACAATTTAAAATCCAAGCTAACTCTGCATGTCCAGACACTTTAGATTGATTAAATATTATGCTTTTATCAGGATCAAGGCCTGTGGCTAAAAAACTTGCCACTGTCTCCATAACATTATTTTGTAAATCTTTAGGATTTTGAAATACAGTTATTGCATGCAAATCTACGACGCAATAAATACTTTCCATTTTTTTTTGAAGGGATACAAAGTTTTTTAATGCACCAAGGTAATTTCCTAAATGTAGATTGCCTGTAGGTTGGACACCAGAGAAGGCTAGTTTTTTTTTAATCATTTAGTTTGTTTTATAACTTTTAATTTTTAATAAACCTAATAAATAACAAGATAATAAATAAACAATTCCAACCAAACCTACAACGATAAATAAATTGAATAATTTGTAAGTATAGTTGTAATCAAGGTAAGTACTATACTTTTTAATGCTAAACATTAAAGTTATAGACATAATTGTAGACGCTAACACCATTTTAAAAAAATTAATGAACAATTTTTTTTTTAATAATAAAAACTTTTTTTTTATTAAAATGTATAAATATACTAAAACACCTATCCATGTGGAAATAGTCGTTGCTATTGGAACAATTATAAATCCTAATTGTTCAAAAAAACTTAAACTTATAACAATATTTAAAAATACAATTAGTAAAGAAATATATAACGGAGTTTTAGTATCATTTCTTGCAAAAAAGAAATTTGCTAATACTTTCACTAGTGCAAAAGCTACAATACCATATCCAAAAAATATCAATGCTTTTGAAGTCATTTCAATATCCTTTAAATTAAAAGCTCCATAACCAAATAACCCACTTATTATTTCTTCTGATGCAATTGTTAGTCCAAGGCTGGCTGGAATTGAAAGTAGCAAAGATAGTTCTATTGATTTATTTTGTATTTCAGTAACTTCTGTAAAATTTTTTGACTTGAATGCTCTTGAAAGGACTGGCAAAGAGACTGTACCAACTGCTATACCTGCAATTGCAAGATTGATTTGATAAACTCGATCTGCGTAATATAAATATGAAACTGCTCCTGTCTGAAAAGAAGCAATTATTGTACCTACTAAAATATTAATTTGGGTTACGCCTGATGAAAAAATACTTGGTAATAATTTTCTAAAAAAGAATTTGATTCTAGGACTTAATTTAAAAAAAAACTTTAAATTTGGTTTATAAAATTTATTAGTAAAATAAACTAGGAAAATAAGCTGTAATATTCCAGCTATTGTGACACCGTAAGATAGTTGCTTCGCAAAATTATAGTTCTGAATATAAGATACTAGTATACTTCCTATTAAAACAAGATTTAAAATTATTGGCGCTGCAGCTGCTGCTGCAAATTTATTGTTTGAATTTAAAATCCCAGAGAAAAAAGAAGAAAGACTTACAAATAATAAAAAGGGAAATGTAATTCTCGCAAATTCTACAGCTAAACCAAATTTGATATCATTTTCTAAAAAACCTGGTGCAATTACATATACAAAAAAAGGTGTAAATATTTCAGCAAGTGTGACAACAAAAAGTAAAATGAATATAAGGAGACTTAAAATTTCATCAGCGAAAATTTTGCCCTTTTTTTTACTTTCTAATTGGGCTCCTGTATAACTTGGTATGAAAGCTGCATTAAAAGTACCTTCAGCAAATAATCTTCTAAATGTGTTTGGAAGTCTAAAAGCAACGAAAAAGGCATCTGCATAAATTGAGGTGCCTAAAAATATAGCAATTAAAATATCTCTTAAGTATCCTAAAATCCTACTAATTATAGTAAAAAAACTAAATATAGAAGCTGAGAAGAGAAGGTTCATAAGTAATCTAAATTAAGCCATAAATTTATAGTGAATTTAATTTCTTTATATTACATACTCATAAGATTAAATGCCAAAGAAAACAGAAATTGATCATTATACAGATAAAGAAGCTTTAGATTTCCATATAAAAGGGAAGTCAGGCAAAATTGAGATTAATTCAAGTAAACCTTTAACTACTAAAAGAGATCTATCATTAGCTTACTCGCCGGGCGTAGCTGCACCCGTGATAGAGATAGCAAAAAATCCTGAGCTAGCATATGATTATACTAGTAAAGGTAATTTAGTTGCAGTTATAAGTAATGGATCTGCGATACTAGGCTTAGGCAATCTGGGTTCACTTGCGTCCAAACCTGTGATGGAGGGAAAGTCTGTTTTATTTAAAAGATTTGCAGATATAGATTCAATTGACATCGAAATTGATAGTAAAAATACTCAATCAATTATTGATACTATCAGAAACATTGGAGGAACTTTTGGAGGTATTAATCTTGAAGATATTGCAGCACCTGATTGTTTCATAATTGAGCAAAAACTAAAAGAAACTTTAGACATTCCAATATTTCATGATGATCAACATGGAACAGCTATAATTACAACTGCTGCATTAATTAATGCATTAGATATTTCAAGAAAGGAAATTGATAAAGTTAAAGTTGTAATAAATGGTGCTGGTGCTTCAGCTCAAGCGTGTGCAAATCTATTTAAGAGCTCTGGGGTTCAAAGTGAAAATATTATAATGTGTGATAGTAAAGGAGTGATTTACAAGGGTCGAGAAAAAGTCGATCAATTCAAATCTGCTTTTGCAATCAATACAAAACTTAGAAAATTGGAAGAGGCTATCAAAGGAAGTGATGTATTTTTAGGTTTGTCTGCTAAAGATGTTGTAACAAAAGAAATGGTTAGATCAATGGCAGAAAATCCTATTATATTTGCTTGCGCAAACCCAGATCCAGAAATTAAACCAGAATTAATTCAGGAAGTAAGAAATGATGCGATAATTGCAACTGGAAGATCTGATTATCCTAATCAAGTAAATAATTTAATCGGATTTCCTTATATTTTTAGAGGCGCATTAGACGTAAGAGCAAAAGAGATTAACGAATCTATGAAAGTAGCAGCTGCAAACGCCATCGCTTTATTAGCTCGAGAAAATGTTCCTGACGAAGTAGCATCTGCTTATGGAGGAGACAGACCAAGATATGGTAAAGATTATATAATTCCCTCAACTTTTGACCCAAGGCTTATCAGTGTAATACCAGCAGCTGTTGCAAAAGCTGCTATGGATACTGGTGTAGCAAGAAAAAATATTGAAGATATTGAAGCATATAAAGATCAATTAACTAATCGTCTAGACCCTACAATGTCATTAATGCAAGGTATTAATGCAAAAGTGAGAAAAAATCCTAAAAGAGTTATTTTTGCAGAAGGTGAAGATGAAAATATGCTTAAGGCTGCTATTGAGTTTGGAAAAAATAAATTAGGGACACCTATATTAATTGGAGCGGTGAACAGAATAAAAGAACAGTTAAAAAATATCGGTTTAGATGAAAATTATAATATTGAAATCGTTAATTCTACTGACAAGGTAAAAAGAGACAAATATGTAAAGCATTTGTACAAAAAACTTCAAAGAGAAGGACAGCTTGAAAGAGATGTTGATAGATTGGTAAGAAATGATCGGATAGCTTGGGGTGCATCTATGATTGCTTGTAAAGATGCTGATGCTATGGTTACTGGAAATATTAGACACTACGCAGCTTCCGTTGAAAAGTTAAAAAAAGTTACTGATCCAAGGCCTGGAGAAGAAATTTTTGGAATGACAATGATCACCTTGAAAGGGAAAACAATATTAGTTGCTGATACAAATGTTCAAGACTTTCCCTCACCGGCAAGGCTGGTCAAGGTTTCGAAGTCTTGCGTTCGAGTAGCAAGATTGTTTGGTTTTGATCCTAAAGTTGCTTTTTTATCTCATTCGACTTTTGGAAAACCAATATCAAAAAATACTAAACATGTGCGTGATGCAATTGAACTATTAAAAAAAGAAAAAGTTGATTTTGACTTCGACGGTGAAATGCAGCCAGATGTAGCTTTAAATCCAATGTATCAAGAAATATATCCCTTTTCCAAAATAGTTGGAAATGCAAATATTTTAATAATGCCTGCTTTGCACAGCGCAGCTATTTCAACAAAACTTATGAAAGTTTTCGGAGGTGGAAAATTAATTGGACCTCTATTAATTGGCCTAGGTTCACCGATTGAAGTAGCTCCATTGAGAGCTAGTACATCTGAGATTTTAAATTTAGCTTCTATAGCTGCTTATTCTTCAGATGTGATTGATTACTCAAACTAAAGTTTACTTCTGCTCAATTCCGTGGCCAAATAAATTGAAGGGTAAACCTCTTCAACGTCATATATCTTATTAGCCTCATTTATAACTTCTTTTTTTTCTTCTCTATCCATTGCAATTCCAAAAATATAAATTTTTCTGTTTATTGTTTCTAAAGTATAATTTCTTGCTTTAGTTTTTTTGTTGAAAATTAACGCAGACCTTAATTGGCTTGTAATTATAATATCTTTTGCTGTGCTTTTAAAATTAGTTTGTCCTTTTATCACAATAGCATTTTTTACAGATCTTACTCCATTAGTTTCCCAAGCCATTTTAGTTATTTTTATTTTTTCCTCAGGCTCTTCAACTTTTCCTGAGAGAAAAATATTTCCATCTCTGACTTCAGATTGAATAGTTAAGAAATATTTCTTATCTGCTAAAGCAAGTCTCGCACTTAAATTTTTTTGCATAATTGTGTCGTCAATTTGCATTCCAATAGTCCTTGGATCGAATGTAATATCTACACCTGCCCCAAATTTTCCAACCGTACCACAAGATGTTAATAATAAAATTATAGCAATACTAATTATTTTTTTCATTTTTTATTTTTAAACATAAATTGTAAATTAATTTTCTATTAACTGTTTCAGTCTTTGAAATCAATTCAACTGTATCCCTAATACTGTATTTTTTTAAACTTTTTTTAACCATGTTGATAATTTTATTGTTATCTATCAGAATATTTTTAGAGGTTTTACGATTTTCAGAAATTACTATTGTTAATTCTCCCTTAATAGGAGATTTAAAAAGTTTGATGTCATTTACATTATTTCTATAAAAATTTTCATGAACTTTTGAAATTTCTTTAGCAATTAATATTTTTCTTCCTTTAAAATATTCTTTAAATTTTTCTAAATAAAAATTTATCTTCAAAGAAGGAGAAAAAAAAATTAGAGAAAAAGGGACGTTTGAAAGCGATTTTAAAACTTTTTCTAATTCATTCTCTGTTTTTGGTAAAAAACCGTAGAAGAGAAATTGGTCTTTAAATCCTGAAATGCTTATACTAGCGGTTATAGAAGAAGGTCCAGGAATCGGTGTTATATTGATCTCATTTTTTACGCACTCATTTATTAAAACTTTCCCTGGATCTGATAAAAGTGGAGTACCCGCATCTGAGATTAATGACAAAATTTTGCCCTGTTTAATATATTTTATAATTTTAGGAGTCTGTTTCTTTTCATTAAATTTATGATAAGAAATTAATTCCTTTTTAATTTTTAAGTGATTTAAAAGTTTTAATGAATGACGTGTATCTTCACAAATTATAATATTAGAGTTATTGATCACTTTTACAGCTCTAAAAGTTATATCATCCAAATTACCGATTGGAGTAGAGACTATATATAGTGTATTAAGTGATAATTTCATTTTATGAAAAAATTTATTTCTTTTTTAGTCTACACAATTATTTTTTTTAACTCTAATGTTTTAAGCAGTGAAAAAAATGATACTTTAAAGGTAGGTTTATTAGCTCCGTTAAGTGGAATGTATAAAGAATTAGGTAATTCATTACTGTACTCATTGCAATTAGCCCTAGAGGAAATTAATGATAAAAAAGTTTCGATTATTCCAAGAGACTCTGGTTTTAAAGATAAGGAAAAATTAAACGCTGCAATCATGGATATAAAATCTCAAGGTGCTAAAATAATTATAGGACCAATACACTTTGAGGAGTTTGATCAGGTTAAAAAATACAATGATATTGTTTTTATTTCTCCTTCTAATATAAGTCCAGATTTTTCAAATAATATTATTAGTGTTGGGATTAGTTTAGAGTCTCAATTAGTATCTTTATCTAAATTTATTAATAAAAGAAAAAAAAATAAGACATTAATTATGTATCCAAAAAATGAATACACAAATTTTGTAGAAAAAAAATTAGAAAATTTAGAAATTAGTTTTAAATCATTTGTTTATGATCCTAATCCAGAGATTCTAACAGGTGAAATTGAAAAACTAACTAACTACTCTCAGAGAAAGAAAAATTTAGAGTTGAGAAAAAAGATGTTTGAAGACAAAGATGATCCACAATCAATTAAAGAAATGGAAAAACTTGATCAATTGTATACTTTGGGTGAGGTAGACTTTGACTCTGTGATAATAATAGATTTTGGTAATAGTCTTAAAAGTGTACTTACTTCTTTAGTTTATGCCGATGTAAATCAAGAAAAAGTTTTATTTACAACTATTAATCAGTGGTTTGATGAAAGTATTTTTTATGAAAATACAATAAAAAGTTTGTATTACCCATCTATAAATTACAAAGAATTTATAAGATATAATAAAAGATTTTATAAAAAATACAATATCTATCCGAACGAAATAACAATTTTAGCCTATGATGCATTAGGATTTATTTATTATGTGTGGAAAACTAATAATGATATTAAAACTGTAAACGATTTTTCTCTTAAAAGTGAAATTAAAGGAAAAATAGGAACGTTTGGTTTCAAAGACAAAAAAGTTTATCAAAAACTAAATATATACAAAGCAGCAAATAATAGATTCACTAAATTTTAATTTTGTTTTGAAGTTGTTTGAAAGCCCGATATCTGTGATCCATGTTTATTTTTTTTTGTTTTGCCATTTGACCAAAAGTAAGTTTTTCAGAAAAAGGGATAAATATAGGGTCATAACCAAATCCATTTCTTCCCAAAATTTTTTGCGAAATTTTACCAAATATTTTTCCTTGAACAGTTTTTGCTTTTTTGCCAGGAAATTTAAATGATAGACTGCATATAAAAAATGCTGATTTATTTTTTTTATTTTTCATTTTTTTTAAAATATGAGACATAGCTTTGGAAAAACTACCATGTCTTACGGCTAGTCGAGCTGAATATATTCCAGGCTTATTATTAAGTGCTTTTATGCATAAACCAGAGTCATCTGAAATAACTGGGTAATCCACAAATTTTGAAAAGTAATTTACTTTAAGTTCAGAGTTAGCTTTGAATGTTTTTCCAGTCTCTTTGGGACTTGGTATCTTCAGGGAAATGGGTGAAATTTTTCTGTATTTTTTTGGTAATAAGTAAGCGATTTCTTTGAATTTTCCTTTATTATGAGTGCCAATTAATATTTTTTTCATTTCCATCTAGTATTTTAATAATTACTTACTATATAGCAATTAAATGTCTGAAAATAACAAAAAAAATACTAAAAAAGTTGATGAACAAAATTCAGATAATCAAGAGGAAAAAACAATAGAACTATCGGTTGAACAAAAATTAAAAGAAACTGAGGACAAGCTTTTAAGATCTTTGGCAGAAATTGAAAATCAAAGAAGGAGATTTGAAAAAGAAATAAAAGACGCTTTTGAATTTGGATCGTATAACTTTGCAAAAGAAAGTTTAGCTATACTAGATAACTTACAAAGAGCTAAAATAGCAATCCGAAATGATGAGGTTTTGAAATCTAATAAGGATTTAGAAAAATTTTTAGAAAATATTTCCGTGATTGAAAAAGACTTAGTTACTATATTTGAGAAGAATAGAATAAAAAAAATTGAAGCTAAAGGAGAAAAATTTGACCCAAATATTCATCAAGCAATGACTGAAATTGAGGATGATAAACTCGAAGCTGGTACTATTGTTCAAGAAATGCAAACTGGCTATATGTTCGGTGAAAGGTTGCTAAGACCGGCATTAGTAGGTGTTGCTAAGAGAAAAAAACCAAAAAATGAGGAAAATAAGGAAAAAAAAGACCAAAAGTAACCTTGTACTAAAAAAAATAGCACCCATATAAATTTTAGGATTAAATTATGAGTAAAGTAATTGGAATAGACTTAGGAACAACTAATTCATGTGTAGCTATAATGGATGGTACACAAGCAAAAGTTCTAGAAAACGTAGAAGGTGCTAGAACAACTCCATCTGTTGTTGCTTTTTTAGAGAATGAGGAAAAATTAGTTGGACAACCCGCTAAAAGACAAGCAGTAACAAATGCAGGCGACACGATTTTTGCAGTAAAAAGACTGATTGGTAGAAAATTTGATGGACCTTCAGTTCAAAAAGATATTTCAAAAGTTCCTTATAAAATAGTCAAATCTAAAAACGGCGACGCTTGGGTAGAGGGTAAAGGAAAACAATATTCACCAGCTCAAATCTCTGCATTTGTTTTGCAAAAAATGAAGGAAACTGCAGAAAAGTATTTAGGTCAGGCAGTTACTAAAGCTGTAATTACAGTACCAGCATACTTTAATGACTCTCAGAGACAGGCGACAAAAGATGCAGGTAAAATTGCTGGTCTTGAAGTTTTAAGAATTATAAATGAGCCAACAGCAGCTTCACTAGCTTATGGTCTTGATAAGAAAGGTGCAAAAAAAATTGCAGTCTATGATTTAGGTGGTGGTACTTTTGATATATCAATTTTAGAAATTGGTGACGGTGTATTTGAAGTAAAATCTACAAATGGGGATACGTTTTTAGGTGGTGAGGATTTCGATGATACAATTGTCGAGTATCTTGCCTCTGAATTTAAAAAAGATAATGGTATAGATTTAAAATCTGACAAATTAGCTCTGCAAAGATTAAAAGAAGCATCAGAAAAAGCTAAGATTGAACTTTCTTCTGCTGCCCAAACTGAAATAAATTTGCCATTTATTACAGCAGATAAGTCTGGACCTAAACATTTAAATTTAAAATTTACCAGAGCAAAACTTGAGGCCTTAGTTCAAACATTAGTTGACAGAACCCTGGAGCCGTGCAAAACAGCACTTAAGGACTCTGGTTTTTCCGCCGCAGAAATTAACGAAATTGTTTTAGTTGGAGGAATGACCAGAATGCCAAAAATAATTGAGACTGTAAAAAATTTTTTTGGAAAAGAGCCAAACAAAAGCGTAAATCCAGATGAAGTGGTAGCTATGGGGGCAGCTATCCAAGGTGGTGTACTACAAGGTGACGTTAAAGATGTTCTTCTCTTAGATGTAACACCTCTTTCTTTAGGCATTGAAACTCTTGGTGGAGTATCAACAAAACTAATTGAAAAAAATACAACTATCCCTACTAAAAAAAGCCAAGTGTTCTCAACTGCAGAAGACAACCAACCTGCAGTTTCAATAAGAGTGCTGCAAGGAGAAAGAGAAATGGCAGCAGATAATAAAATTCTCGGGAATTTTGAATTAGTTGGTATAGCGCCAGCTCCTAGAGGAACTCCTCAAATTGAAGTAACTTTTGACATTGATGCAAATGGAATCGTAAGTGTTTCAGCTAAAGATAAGGGAACTGGTAAAGAACAAAAAATTCAAATTCAAGCCTCAGGAGGCTTATCTGATGATGAGATCCAAAAGATGGTAAAAGACGCTGAAGCAAATAAAGAAGCAGATAAAAAAAAGAGAGAGTCAGTTGATGTTAGAAACCAAGCAGACAGTTTAGTATTTTCTACAGAAAAGAGTTTGAAAGAACATGGAAGTAAAGTCTCCGAAGAAGAAAAAAAATCTATTGAGAACGGAATAACAGATCTTAAAAAATCTTTAGAGGGCACTGATGTGGAAGAAATTAAGAAAAAAACTCAAAGTTTAATTCAAGTCTCTATGAAACTAGGTGAGGCAGTTTACAAAAGCCAACAAAAACCAGGTGATGATGATAAAGGTCCTGGTGGAACTAAAGACTCTAAACCTGATGAAAAAGACAATGTAGTTGATGCAGATTTTGAAGACGTGAAGGAAGATAAAGAAAAGAGCGCCTAAGATAAATTATAAGGAGACGTCCTGTGGCTAAAAGAGATTGTTATGATGTCTTAGGTATCCCAAAAGGAGCTTCAAAAGAAGATATTAAA
>MDTG01423776.1_pt1 | contig 16566 bp, 16 predicted proteins | sample 811421 | NCBI WGS metagenome assembly MDTG01 (sample SAMN05326645, study PRJNA326480) | marine metagenome | isolation source: seawater | place: Pacific Ocean: South East | collected 2011
ATCGGAACCAGAATCGGAACCAGAACCGGAACCAGAACCGGAACCAGAACCAGAACCAGAATCGGAACCAGAACCAGAATCGGAACCTGAACCAGAATCGGAACCTGAACCAGAATCGGAACCTGAACCAGAACCAGAACCAGAAACTGAACCGGAACCAGAACCATAATAAATAATTTAATAAGAAGCGATTATAGCAAATAAAAAAATATTTATATTTACTTAAATGTAATTATAAATAATATGAAACTTACATACTAGATAAAGGTTACAATTGCATTTGTTGTATAAACAGGCTGCTTTGTTATATTCAATTGTAAATTATATATAGTTTGATTTATCAGTTCCAAGGTCGCGATTTTTCCATATACAAGAAAGCAAATAATTAAAAGATAAAAATGCATAATTTCTATTTAGAACAATATTTATATGGAATCAATTTTAATATAATCTATACTTTTTTCCAAGTATAAGTTATAATGAATAATTATTTAGCAGAATTTTTTGGAACCGCTCTTCTTGTGTATGTAATTTTAGCTACAGGTAACCCCATTGCAATTGGTGCAGTATTGGCACTCATCATTCTTCTCATTGGTACCATTTCTGGTGGACATGTTAATCCTGCCGTTTCTATTGTTATGGCTTCTATTGGTCGTCTTCCTATTGATGATTTAGTACCTTACTGTTTGGCACAAATATTTGGCGGTTTGGTAGCATTGGAATTATTCAAACGCGTTAAGCTTTAAAAACAATTATAATTTTTTATTATAATTATTTCATATTAAGAAGAGTGTTCCTTATTATCACTAAAAAGAGAAACAATATAATCCCAGTTGATTGTTGGTGCAGCATAATGTTTGGTTCGTACTTCATGATGTTCAATATGATTTTTAGGCGATACGAATAATGCAGCCCATGGTAAATCTTCCAATTCTTTACAATGAATAACAATATTTAATAATCCAATTATTCCAATGGGAATAATAAAAGATATTTCATTTGGTCGCAAGAAATAGGCAGCGATAATAAAAGGTAATAAATATGCAGATATAAATTCCATGGTACTAACAGCATTTCCTATAGAAGGTAAAAGAATTTTGTCATATTGATGATGAAAACTATGTATTGTATACAATTTCTTGAATTTATGCATAGCCGTATGTACTACATAATAACCTACACTATGAATTCCTAAAACAGAAACAATATTATTATATTGAAAAGTCATACTATTGTGATCAATGAAACTTTGGTCGATTACTCCATATACTAATGGAGATATAACCATCATATTTCTCTGTACAGCTTCCACCGCTTGTATATATTTTTCACTACTCTCGTTGCATAATTTTATAAAACTTTTTTTGGAAAAACTAATATCTAAGAAGAAACTTAGCATAGCAATAGAACTTCCTAATAATAGACCTTTTCCTATTGAAATTATCAAATCCATATAAAAATACAATATATTTTAATGTATTTTTATTGTTTAAATAGTTTTACGAATTGCTCTATAAGCAATATATAATGCAATAACTGATATGGAACCAATATAAATGGTAGTTAGGTTGTCTAATTTATATTTTTTGTTTGTTTTTTTTTCGTCATTCTCTATATTTTGTATATTTTCTAATTTGGGCACTTGTGGAGTTTTTTCTTTACTTTCACCAGTTAACATAGCAAAATATTTTTCACCAAATTCGTTTTCTTCCTGATCTACAATAATATCTACTTCTTCTTCTGGCAAATTTACATGACTATGATGTTCATCAGTATTGCTAGCTGACTCAAGTAATTCATCGAAGTTCTCTATATTAATATGTTTATCTTGAGTACTAAATTTTTCTAAATAATTTATTTTGTGAAGTTTTTTGTTTTGTATACTTGGTATATTATCTATTACTTTGGAAAACATATATTCTATAAAAATATATTTTTATAATGATTTTGTAATTTTTTATTTTTTATTATTTTGGGTCTTTATATTCTACACTCATTACCTTTCCAAGCATAACAAGTTGATTAGAATCCATTACTGCAATTCTGCCTAATCCTTCGCATTTATCAAAAGATTCTAAATAAAATAATTGCTGAGGTTCAAATACAATTTCTGCACTTTCTCCCATTTCTAAGAAAGGTGGTTCTTCTTGTTTCTCATTACCTGTTTTTTTACCCATTTTCCAAGAAATTTTAGTCATCTTACATGCAGATTTTGCAGTACGTACATGGACACATGGACTAAATCCCGGTTTAAGTTGACCAGGGTGCTCTTGCACAACAACTTGACATACAAAACTTTTCACAGGCAATAGACGTTCGCTTTGTAAAGATATTACATCACCGACTTTTGGCATATTCATTTTATCCAATCCCTTCATGTTCATACCAACATTATCACCTGGCTTTGCACAAGGCCATGTTTTATGATGCATTTCAACACTAAACACTTTTAAGTTTTCAATACCTTCCCTAGATACTCTAACGATATCACCAGCATTTACTGTTCCTTGTTCAACTCTTCCGGTAATAACATCGCCCACGCCCTTAATCTTGTAGATACCATTGATAGGAATTCGTAATGGCTTTTCGGGGAATCTTTTAGGTGGCTTAGCTACCTTTTCAAGTGCATCTAGTAATGTATAGCCACTTACTACTTCTGTCTTAGATAGGTTTGCGGTAAATCCTTTATACCAAGGCATTTTGTCGGATTTTTCCACTAGATTCTCAGCACTAAAACCTGAAAATGGAACAAAAGGTACTTGTTTAGGTTTAAAACCAGCAGTTGTAATCATCTTCGTCATTTCTTCCTTGATTTCGTTAAATCTTGTTTCGGACCATCCACATGAGTCCATTTTGTTCACTCCTACGATAAGCTTCTCAATCCCAAGAAGTCCAAGTAAACGAGCATGTTGTCTGGTTTGACCCTGTACCTCTCCGGTAGAATGGTCTCCCTTAGCAACCGCAGTTTCAAAACCACCTGCCTCTGCAGGGACAAGCAAAAGAGCAACATCAGCACAACCCGCACCAGTAATCATGTTTTTCACATAATCTCTGTGACCAGGAGCATCGACAATGGTGTAATGATAAGAATCTGTAAAAAATTCTTTTGTGGTACAATTAATAGTTACACCACGTTCCCTTTCCGCCTTGTCTTTATCCATATAATACGCAAAAGCGAATGAACTTTTTCCTTGTGCATCCGCTTCTGCTTGAAGTTTTTGCATTTCACGTTCCGAAATACCACCTAGTTTAAAAATTAAATGGCCAGTTGTAGTAGATTTACCTGCATCAACATGTCCACAGACAACCAAAGATATATGCTTTTTTGATTCGCCCTCAGACATAAATATAGTATTTGAATAAAGAAATCTTTAATTATTTTACATAAATATTTTAATTGGTTCAATAAAGATTACAAGAAATAATATAAATATAACTTTATCTACAAAATAATGTGCGGTATTTTTGCGATTCTTGATAATTCTAATTTTTCAAATGATGGAACAACTTTAATTAACAAATCATTTTCTAAAGGAGCACACCGTGGACCAGAAAGTTCAGATTTGAGAAATGTAATGTTAAAATCGATGTTTGGGTTCCATCGCTTGGCTATAAATGGTTTAAATCCAGAATCAAGTCAACCAATCTTATATAAAGACGTAGTTTTAATTTGCAATGGTGAAATATACAACTATAAAGAATTGTATTCATTATTAAAGATTAAACCCAAAACAGATTCTGATTGTGAAATAATTATACATCTTTATATACATTTTGGTATAGAGCAAACATTAGAATTATTGGATGGTGTTTTTGCATTTTGTTTATTGGATTATCGCTTGACTTCAAAAACCTCAAAAATGTTTGTTGCAAGAGATCCATATGGCGTAAGACCTTTATATATGATGAAACCTACAAAAAGAGGAATTAGAATGTTAAAACATAAAGAAAAATATGTTATTGCTAGTGAAATGAAAATGATTAATGATATTTATCAAGCAAAAAATGAAGTTACTAAGGAATATAACACTTATGAAATCCAACAAGTAAAACCAGGTACATACAGTTATTTTGAAATGTATCATAATGTATTTTCTACATGGGATTTAAAAGAAGAAAACAACATGTATCATCATACCGCATTTAGTAGTTGTAAATCATTTGACTCTTTTTTACCAAAAGATGAATTTAATAAATATGTGTATGATAATATTCAAAAATATTTAATTAATGCTGTGGAAAAAAGATGTTGTACAACTGAAAGACCTATTGCTTGTCTTTTATCTGGAGGATTAGATAGTAGTTTAATCGCTGCTATTGTAAATGAATATCATAAAAAAAATGATTTACCAACTCTAGAAACATATAGTATTGGTATTGAAGGTTCTGAAGATTTAATTTACTCTCAAAAAATGGCTGATTATTTGGGTACAAAACACACACAAATAACTTTACAAGAAAAAGATTTTCTAGATGCTATACCAGATGTAATTAAAGATATAGAAAGTTATGATACTACTACTGTACGTGCTAGTATTGGAAATTGGTTAATTGGTAAACATATATCAAATAATAGTGAAGCAAAGGTAATATTTAATGGAGATGGTGCAGATGAATTAATGGGTGGATATTTGTATATACATAAATCACCAAATGTAATTGAATTTGATAAAGAATGCAAAAGTTTATTAAAATACATACATACATTTGACGTACTAAGGTCTGATAAATGTATTTCTTCTCATGGATTAGAACCAAGAACACCCTTTTTAGATCGCGAATGGACACAATTCTATTTATCTATTCCATTGCATTTACGTTGTTCTATAAAGGGTAGTAAAAATAAATATGACGATATTACATCTATTGAGAAAAACCTAATACGTGAAGCTTTTTCAAAAGAGAACTATTTAAATTCCAACGGAATGAGTTTATTACCTGAAGAAATATTAAATAGACAAAAGGAAGCATTTAGCGACGGTGTTTCATGTAAAAAAAGGTCTTTATTTGATATTGTAGGAGACCATGCAAAAAAATTTATTCAAAATAATATTCAAGATATAGAACACTTAAAAAATTATAAAAACATAAAAGAACTTACATTAAAACATCCTGATATGAAAAAAATTCAAAATCATCTATTACCTAACACATATGAACAATTTTATTATAGATATCTTTTTGAGCAACAATATCCGGGGTTAGGATATATTATACCAAAATTTTGGATGCCAAAATATTCAAAAGTTACTGACCCTAGTGCAAGAAAATTAGATTGCTATTAAAAAATAAATTAAAATATCTTATTTTTATTTATTTATTTTTTCTTATATTGTTGTTCCAATACATCATGCTTGTAATATTCATTAATAAGGTTAATGTTTCCCTTTCCTTGATAAAGTTCTTTTTGTTGTAAACTATATAGTAAATATTGTAAACCTACCTTAGGTGCACCAGCCTTTACAAGACGTTTATAAATAATTTTTAATTCTTTTGCTTTGGTATAAGAAGACATATTTTTATTTTTTAGAAAAGCATCTCCTATTTCCATTAGACTACGAATAGCATCTTTTTTCTTTTGTTTATGAAGTTTATAATTATCATACACTTGTTTTTCAGCCAAGATGCTTTTACGTATTAGTCTATCCTCTTCATTAAGAGAAATGTATTTTTCATCAACTAAATACAAATGTGACTGCAAATTATTTGAAATGTGCTTTTTCCAATTATCTTTTTTCGAAGACATTTTCAATAGTATTATTATTAAATCATATTATTGAAAAATCAATTTTTATATTGTGTTTCTAAAAATCAGCGCTAAAAGTAAAAACATCTTCATCGACTGTTTTATTAGCTAATGCATATTCAGCATTGGTACGTTCAAAAAAGTTTACTTTTGATTCTACACTAATTAATTCCATAAAATCGAATGGATTAGAAGAATTATACACTTTATCATATCCTAATTGTACTATTAATCGGTCTGCAACAAATTCAATATATTGCTTCATCAATTTAGAATTCATGCCTATCATGCGACACGGAATTGCGTCACAAATGAACTCTTTTTCTATTTCTACTGCCTCTTGAATAATTTCGTATATGCGCTTTTTATTTAACTTTTTACTAAGTTTTGAATACAATAATACAGCAAACTCAGTATGTAAGGCTTCATCTCTTGAAATTAATTCATTAGAGAAAGTTAATCCTGGCATCAAACCGCGTTTTTTGATCCAGTAAATAGATGCAAATGATGCAGAAAAGAATATTCCTTCAATTGCAGCAAATGCAACCAATCGTGCAGCAAAACTACTACGATTGTCATTCAACCACTTCTTTGCCCATTCTGCTTTTTTGGTTATGCAGGGAAAATTTTGAGTGGCTTCAAATAATGTTTGTTTTTCATTACTATCTTGAATATATGTATCAATCAATAAACTATACATCTCAGAATGGATGTTTTCCATGGCTACTTGAAAACCATAAAAAGCACGAGCCTCAGATAATTGTACGTCACCCATGAAGCGAACCGCCAAGTTTTCTAATACAACTCCGTCAGATGCGGCAAAAAATGCCAATACCATTTTAATGAACTTTTGTTCGTCTTCGTTAAGGGTTTTCCAATCAGTTAGATCTTTTGAAAGATCAACTTCTTCAGCACGCCAAAAACAATCTACCTGGCGTTTGTACATTTCCCAAACATCATTACATTGAATGGGAAACATTACATACCTGTTCTCGTCTGGTTTTAACAAAATTTCTGTGGAAGTAGAGTCGGACATTCTGGTTCCTAAATAATATACTAAGTAGATTTTATCTTGTTTTAAAAATATGATTTCTCTTTAAATTGTCAAATAATATATTTTTTGCACTATTGATTTCGTGGTTTTTTGCAAAAAAAATAATTCAGCAATTATAAATAACTTGTTGATTTGCATTATCACTAAATCCATCTCTTTGTTTTCCTAATCGTCTTGCAAAGCAATACCAGTTATCAATTTGTTGTAAAGATTTCCATATTTGGTCATTTGCATATATCCAATGTTGCATTGTTTTTTCTAATTTTGGAAGTGCTTCTTCATAAAGGTCAATTATCTTTTGATAATAGTGATTGTTTACTATATATGCTGATGCAGTCGCACTAAATAAAACTTTTTTTAAAAATGGTAAATCGTTCATTTCCTCACTTTCATGCAAATTATAAGACAAAAAACATACATCAAAATCAGGTTTTTGTGTAAATAATTTATTTAATTCTTCTTCAAATATTTCTGAAGTTTCTATACATTCAAAATCATCTTCAAAAATCAGAACATTTTTATAATTTCGCTCTTTGGCTAATTTCAAAACTGCCAAATGCGATTTACCACATCCTACAATTCCTTTCGGTGGAGGGTAATATATACCTGGAAACCGTTCAGCAGTCCAATTCAGTTTTTTCATTTCAATCTCAAATTCTATTTTTCTATCTGTTCGTTTATCTAAATTAATATAGAAGATATGTTCAATGTTATTTGACATTATACATTATTAAAATGATTAAAAAAAAAATTTCAAACGTAATTCGCTATAAATGTTAAAAAAAATATGCAAGACCTATATTTTTTTTCTAAAATATTTTACTATCATATAGTAAAGTTTAGGATGAAACACGAAGAAAACTACGTTGGTGCTCTACAAAATGAGCCAAAAAAGAAATCTCGCAGGACAAAGAAGCAGATCGAAAAAGATTTAATGTTGGAATATCAAGAAGAAAAGAAAAACGAAGAATCTATGTTAAATAAATCTTATAATATGATGCAATATTTATCTGCACGCGAGAAGAAGAATTTTGAAGACAAATTTACAAAACCAAAACCTGGTGTTCAAAAAGATTATCATAATTTATTGTCTCAAAAGTCCAAAAAAATTGTAGTAGCAACTGGTCCGGCAGGAACCGGAAAAACTTTGTTTGCAACTGAGCTTGGTGTTAAACAATTTCTACTAGGAACATACGAGAAATTAATTTTTACAAGACCTTCCGTTGCAGTTGATGAAGACTTAGGATATTTACCAGGTACATTGGAAGAAAAAATGGCACCTTGGGTTAGACCTATTTACGATATTTTATATAATTTTATCACTCCAAAAGAAGTGTCAGCAATGTTAGAAGAAAAAATTATTGAAATATCACCATTAGGTTACATGAGAGGAAGAACGTTTAAAAATTGTTGGATTGTCGCAGATGAAATGCAAAATTCGACGATTCCTCAAATGAAAATGCTTATGACTAGATTGGGGGATAATAGTCGTTTAGTTATAACAGGAGATTTAGATCAACATGATAGAGTATATGAACAAAATGGTTTAGAAGATTTTTTAAATAAATTTAAGGGAAAAAGATCAAATAGTATTACTTGTGTAGAATTTGATTCGGAAGATATTCAGAGAGAAGAAGTTGTAAAAGAAATATTAGATATTTATAGTGGCGATGTACCAAAAATATATCATATAGAAGATAGTGATAATGTATAAACAATTTGATAAAATTATTTTCATTCAATAGTATATACATGTTGAAAAATTTAGCATCTAAATTAAATAAACAAGTAAAAAAAGTAAATTTGAAAGGAACTATGCAAGATAAGAGAGTATTATATGCTGTTGGTTTATTATCACTTTTATATGTTCTCTTCTTAGCTAATGAGAAAGACTTTAATTCTGTATTTGTTTTTGCTATTGTTGGATTTTTATTAAGTTTCTTTACTAAGAATATGATTCTTATTCTTATTGTTGCTTTATTATTTACCCATTTTATTAAATTTACTATTCATTATAAAAAAGAAGGTATGGAGAACAAGAAAAAAGAAGGCTTAAAAAGTAAAAAGGAAGGTATGGAAGACAAAGAAGAAGAAAAAGAAGAAGATTCCAAGGAAGAAAAAGAAGAAGAACCAAAATTAGATAAAGTTGAGGTTGATGAAGATTTACCTGAAAATAAAGATATGAGTGAAGAAGAAAAAAAACAGAAAAAAGAAGAATATGATAAGTTAAAAAAAGAATTTGTTGAGTTCCAAAGTATTCAAAAAGATATTTTGAAAAATATGCAAGAGATTGACCCTTTATTAAATAAGGCGGAGAACTTTATCAATAAATTTGAACATTACAAGAAAAAGAAATAAATTCGTTTTATAAATATATTTTAACATATTTTTATAAAACTATAATATAAGTATGGGAGGCGGAGGTTCTAAACCGGCTAATCCAATAGACGCCATTAAAAACGCAGTAAAAAAAGCTGAAGATGATTTGAAAAAGGTATTCGTTGATGGCATAAAAAACAAAATCGTTACACCTATTGAAGATATTATAGATGACATTGTAGATGAATTTGAATCAATGATTGAAAAAATTGAGAATATACCGACTTTTATTGAGGATATATTTGATGGAATAATGAGGGATATTGAACGGATAGCACAAGATAAACTTGACGAACTTAAAAAACCGTTTAAGGGTATTGATTACATGATACAAGATTTTCAGCGTATGTTATGTTGGGTAAAAACATTACCTGTTCGAATAGACCTCATTTTAAATGGAATTGATAATATCTTTGTAGGGATTGGTGAACAATTAGAAATATACATTCAGGCTTTTGAAATGGGTGTTGAGGAAACAGGAACATTAGCCAATTATTCTGGAGCACTAGTCAAATCATATATTGCATGTATTGAAAAATTTATTGTAAATTTATATAAATGTTTTCTTTATTACATGGTTGATTTATTTTTCAAACTTTTATATTTGCCGGTAATTTTAATATTATGGATTGCTTCATTATTTGGAGTCAATGGTTATCCAATGGAAGAATCATTCTGGAAGACGATGAAAACATTAGATGCCTTTGTTTATAATAATGCAAAATTCCATATATTAGAGTTTCCAGAGAGCATAAAAGACGATTGTTATCGGTGTACAAGACTAAGAAAGGAAGTTGTAGAATATCAAGCAAATCATTTAGACCGTGTATTTAATGAAGATATACCAAAGAAATTAAAAAGTAGCAAAGGGGTAAAAACAATGAAACGAGGACAAAAACAATTTGATGAAGTAAATGAATTCAATCCTAGGCAACCAAAACGAGTAGTTTAATTTTATTCATACAATAATTATATAATGATAATATAATTATGGTAGATTTTGATGGATTTAAAAGAGCTATTGATGAATTTTTAGGACCTATAAAAGATTTTCCTGATGAAATTAAGGGACTCGGTGAGGATATAGAGGAAGGTGCAAAAGAAGTAGGTCAGGAAGTAAAAGATGCAGCCGGAGATGCAATGCAAGATTTAATACTTAAACCGTTTGCTCAATTAACCGCTGGAATAGATGCATTAATTCAAGATTTTTTAAGAATTGTTTGTTTTCTTAATAATATTCCCGCAAGATTTGCAAATATAGGTGCTGGATTTGACAGCGTATTTAAAGGAGTAGAAGAAGAATTTGTTGCTTTAGGATATGCAATCGAATTAGGATATACTAGTATTGCTTCATTGATTTTTCATGCATCTTTATATATAAGGTCTTATTTAGATTGTGCTACAAAAATGATTACTAACTTTGGAGATTGTTTCTTTTTTTATATTTTCGAGGTAGTAGGTCAAATATTATATTTACCATTTCGTATTATTATGTGGGTATTTATTACTTTCTTTTCTTTTAGTCTTTATGAAACGGAAAAGCAAATATGGAACAGTATATATGATTTGAATGATTCATTATTTCCTTATCTTGGATTTCATATAGCACATTATTCGAAATCAGTAAGGGATAAATGTTATACTTGTGTTAGATTGAGAGACGAAGTAGTAAGTTTTAAAGCCAACCAAGTTGATAAAACATTCAAAAAGGATATACCAGATATATTTAGAAGAAAACGCACACAATTTAAAAAGAGTCAAAGACATCTTGCAGAATCAGTTGCATATCCTTCGGCAAGACAACCTAGATATGTAAAGTAAAATATATATAACTAATATATAATGGCGAAAAAGTGTTTACCTGGAGTATTTTGTATTGAAAATGTAACATTAATTAGTATATTTATTATTTTGATTATTGGATTATCCGCTTGGTATATGATTAATCAAAATGAATTAAAAAAACAAACAACAAGTGAAATTAATATATCTTCTAAGCCAACTGCACCTATTTTACTTCCTATATCTAGTCGTCAAGACGAATTTAATGACCCATATAAACCTCCCTTGAAAAATAACATGTATCATCCTAAGGATTCTTCTGATGTACGTGGAATACCGGTAAATATTGAAACTAGAGGAATGCCAAGCAATTATGGGCAAGTAGGTATTTTAACAAGAACAAATGGTAGTGAAATGATTTTACCTTTAATGGGTAGACGCACAATGTCTGGAAGAGATAAATGGGAATATTATACCATTTCTGGTTCAGGAAATTTAAATGCTAGATTACCAATTAGCGTAAATGGTAAGAACTGCTCTGGAGAATATGGTTGTGATGAAGTATATAATGGTGATGTAGTGTATGTAGAAGGTTATAATGATACTTTTAGTGCAACCATTTATGAAAATAATTCATTAAGATATATACCAGTCCTTTAGACAAATTATTAGCTTCTTTTAAAAATAAACTATACTAATATATTATAGTTTATTATGTCTTATTTTTATTTAAAAGAATTAAATAATTCCAAAGAATCATTGCAATTTCAATACCCTGAAAACAATATTAGCAAAAGACAAATAGAAAAAAAAATACACGGTGTTGCAAATTCTATGAAAAAAAAGGAGGATGAAAAAAGTGATGATATTCAAGTTTCTAATTTATATTATGAAGTAATATTACCAAACAATAAACCTAATTTTAACTTTTCTTTACTTCAACCAACTTCTTTTACTGCAAGAAAATTTTATTTTCATAATTTAATCCATGATAATATTGCTAATGTAAGCGATACGAATAAAGCAATTGTTGGAGAATTTATTGTAGAACATGCACCAAAAGTTGCTGTAAACCAACGAATTTATTCCTGCTATTTATTAGAACAAAGTAATAATACAGATAATGATATAGATTCTCTTATTTCTTATATAAGCGAGAAAAATAATGATGAAGAAAATGTTACTTTTGATTTGCAATCACTAGTGCGTAATCAAAAACAATGTATTCATTATGTAGATGCTTATAATCATATATTTGTATTTCTAGAAACTATACCCGTTAATGCAAAATCTGCGGAATTTTTACAATCTTTGTCATATGAAACAAATTTATTTGAAAAGTTCTCCTTAGCTGATAAAAGAATCATCGATTTACATAAAGAAATGAAACCTGTAAAAGTGGAAGAAGAAAAAAAGAACAAAGATAATATGGAAAGTTTTATAGGTTATATATTAGGAGATTCAAATAAAGAGGGCATGGATAATGCAGATAATGATGATGAAATATATATAGATTGTCAACCTGTAAACGAAAGTGACGAAAGTGAAGTAGGTTATACTAAACGTTTAATGAAAGGAAAAGATAGTCAGAATGAGCAAGCAAATAATATATTTCAACTTGTTAATGGTCTTTTTATTTTTCTTTTTATTGCTTTTTTTGTAAGAATGAGTATACCTCTCGCATATAAGCTTGCTATTATCAAAAGTATTTTATCATGGAAAATAAATGAAGGAGCACAAGGGAGTTTCAATAAAAATGGTGAATATGCAGGAGAACAAAACACTTTTTTTAAATATATTCGTATTGCGGATTATTGGTTAGTGATAATTTTACTTTTATATATTGCTCGTTATTTTATTGTTGGTACATATCCCACTCGTAAAATGTTTACATTAGTAGCAGTATTTTTAATTATTTTCGGTATATTCTGTTATTCGACAATCCAGAATTACAAAAAAGACCTAAGTTGGTTGAATATTTCTTTAGAAAAAGGTAATGTACCATTGAACTATGAAAGTATGAATGAGAATGAAGTTGGTAAAAATTTCTTCCAAGAATTTGCCTCATTCCCTTTTACTCTAATTTATAAAATATTTGGAAGGCCAATGTATTGGGCTATTTATGCATTGTATTTTATTGTTTTGTTTATTGCTTTATCATTATTTGATGTAAAAGACCGCGGTTTTATTATTACAGAATTCTTTATTTTTAATTCTATTTTATTAACACCATTTACTTATTTAATGGGAGCAACTAGTGGGATTAGTAAACAAAATAACAAAAACGATTAATTGTTCTATTTTTATAAATAATTTCATTTATTTATAAAAATTAATATTTAGATGCGCCATTTACTTCTTCTGCTACAGGGCTAAAGGTACTGGTAACATAAGATATCATGTCACTTTTTCCTACAGGTGCCATTTTATCAACAATTTCTTCTTCTAAAGTTTCTTTCTTTTCGGGGTTCATTTTTTTCATTTTCTCGTCCTTTTTTGCTTGAGTAGGAGTATGTTTTTGAATGATTGCTTTTCCTGTTTTTTTGCTGCTACGTCTTAATAATTCATATGCAACAAAAACAAATAATACTGCAACTACAGGGCTAACATGATAAAACATGTATACAGCTAGACCAAATAATACTATCATACCAAGAGCACCATCAATAAAATTGGCGAGTAAATCAGGTACACTTAAAGGTAAAACAATAAATAAAGCAAATAAGATAGATAATCCTATCTCTAATTTACTCATTTTCTTAAACGTATTCAAAAGATTCATTATATACTAATATAGTATTATTTTTTCAACAATTATTTCAAAATAAAATTGAAAGTTCCTAAAGTAAATTGTAGTGATTATAAATAGAATGAAAAGATTTAAGAAAACGTCTCCAAAAAATAAAGAAATTATTTTAAAAGATGATTACAAAGAAAAAATCGCCAATTCTTCTCACTTAGGAAAAAAAGGATATACAATTTTGAAATCAGAATTAAGCGTAGAAGATTTACAATTTTTAAAGAACGACCTTCATGTAAAACCTCAAAATTTCAGTATTAAAAGTAATGCAGCTGAATCGTCTCCATTTTCTGTATTTCGCGAAAATGAAAAAAAAATATATATTCCACGATTTTATGGTATTGAAAGATACGGATTGCCTAAAAAATGCGATATTTCTAGTGGAGAAGATATACAAGTAAATTTTACTAAATCTTTGCGCGACTATCAAACTAACATTGTAGATGTGTATATAAATTATGTGAATCAACCGATCTATAACAATTCAGATTCTTCTCTTGGTTATGGTGGTATATTAGAAGTTCCTTGTGGTAGAGGAAAAACTGTAATGGCTTTAAAAATTATTTCCCTCATTCAAAAAAAAACATTAATTATTGTACATAAAGAGTTTTTAATGAATCAATGGATTGAACGCATTGAAGAATTTCTACCGGGTACTCGTGTTGGAAAAATACAGGGTCCTACTTTTGATGTTGATGACAAAGAAATAGTTATTGGTATGTTACAAACATTATATGATAAAGATTTTCCATTGAATTCATTTGGCTGTTTTGGAATGACTATTGTTGATGAAGTTCACCGTATAGGCAGTGAACAATTTTCAAAAACGCTTTTCAAAACTGTAACTCCTTATATGTTAGGAATATCAGCAACAGTAGATAGAAAAGATAAGTTAACTCATGTATTATACATGTTTATTGGTAAAAAAATTTATAGTGAAGAACGAAAGGATGAAGACCCAGTTGTGGTTCAGGCAATAGAGTATAAAACAAATGACGAGGAATTTAATGATGTTTTACTAGACTATGTAGGAAATCCAAAATATAGTTCTATGATTTCAAAAATTAGTAATTATGGTCCAAGAAGTGACTTCATTTTAAAGGTTATGAAAACATTAATTAATCAATATAGTGAATCACAAGTTATGGTTTTATGTCATAATAGAAGTATGTTAACATATTTTTATGACTCTATCGTGTATCAAGATTTTGCTACTGTTGGGTATTATGTAGGCGGAATGAAACAAAAAGATTTACAAGAAACTGAAAATAAACAGATTGTATTAGCTACTTATGCAATGGCCGCCGAAGCTTTAGATATAAAGTCTTTATCCATACTAATCATGGCTAGTCCAAAAACGGATATTACTCAATCGGTTGGTCGTATCTTACGCGTTAAACATGAAAACCCAATCATTGTTGATATAATTGATAGTCATGACATGTATCAAAGCCAATGGAATAGAAGAAGGCAATTTTATAAAAAATGTAATTATCGTATTATAAAAAGTGATTCAAATAAATATAATGAATCTGAAACTGAATGGAAAATATTATATGAACCAAAAACTAACGAAAATACGAAAGAAAAAGAAGAGGAACAAGAAAAAATTGGTTTTGGAAAATGTGTAATTGATATTAATCAATTTAATTAATTTAAAAAAAGGATTATCTTTTTTTATAGTATAGATGTCTACACCATCTAACGCAGAGTTTCAAAATTTAGATGTTTGTGGTAATTTAACTGTCAGCGGACAAAGTAGATTAGGCGGACCTGGTTCAGCAATAACATTTTTAGGAGGTAATGAAGGTGGGTTAACCGTCGCAAGGGGTACTTTCTTTTCACTAGGAAGTATGCAATTTCAAGACTCTGGTACTGCTACCTACAATTGTAATACAACATTTAACAAAACAGCAACTATAAAAGATTTAACTTTAAAAGAAAATTTTGTTGCACAAGGAGCAGCAACCATTCAAGGTACTTTACAAGCAGACGCGGAATTAAAAGCATTTGGTGATGAAGTATCAATAGGAAGAAATACTTCTAATGTGACTCGTTTATTCGTAAGAACAACAGAACCTGTTTTATTAGAAGGTGATTTAAGTGTAAACAATCGTTTATATGTAAGCGAAAATTTAACAGTAGATGGGTCTTTAAATATTGGACCAAATACAATTCCTGCCGCTGCAATAATCGGAGGAGTCAGTACTGGAGGAAATGGGTCAACTGGACCTAAAGGTAATCAAGGAGTAAAGGGTCAAAATGGAGTAAAAGGGATTGAAGGTGAAGCAGGACCTACTGGTCCTAGGGGAATTAAAGGTTTTAAAGGTCAAAAGGGTGATGTAGGGGTTGATGGTAGTAAAGGAGAGAAGGGCGATGAAGCAGTTGGTGTAACTGGTTCAAAAGGTGAAATTGGAAATGTTGGACCTACTGGTTCTGGCACAAAAGGACAAAAAGGTGATATTGGACCTAAAGGTGTCACAGGACCCGGAGGAGGTGACAAAGGTGACCAAGGTGTAAAAGGACAAAAAGGCGAACTTGGTGGACCTACCGGTCCTGTTGGTCCTATTGGAACAGGTGAAAAAGGCGATTCGGGAGTAATTGGTCCTACTGGTTCTGCAGGTCTTGCTGGTCCTACTGGTTCTGCAGGTCTTGCTGGTCCTACTGGTTCTGCTGGTGTTGCCGGTCCTACTGGTTCTGCAGGTCTTGCTGGTCCTACTGGTTCTGCAGGCGTTGCTGGTCCTACTGGTTCAGCTGGTGTTGCTGGTCCTACTGGTGCTGCAGGTGCTGCAGGTACAACTGGTG
>MDTG01181369.1_pt1 | contig 16565 bp, 15 predicted proteins | sample 811421 | NCBI WGS metagenome assembly MDTG01 (sample SAMN05326645, study PRJNA326480) | marine metagenome | isolation source: seawater | place: Pacific Ocean: South East | collected 2011
TGGCTTAACTATGCCAGCATTTGGGGAAGAAAAAATTCATGCCCTCATTTTTTTAGTAACCCCAGAAGAACAACCTCTGCTGCATATGAGAATCATAGGCCATATGGCTGAATTGATTGAGGCAGAAGAATTTTTAGATCGCTGGGTCTCGGCGAGGAATGAACGATCTCTCAAAGAGGTACTTTTGAGTGATGAGAGACTTATTCATGTCCGCTTAAGGAAAAATAACCAATCAAGTCTCTGGATAGATAGAGAGATTATGGAAATGGAGTTGCCGGGTGAATGCCTAGTTACCATTATTGAGCGAAATAAAGAAATTATCATACCCAAAGGGAGAACCAAGATGCAGCAAGGAGATGTGTTATCAATTCTCGGATACCCGAATGACATTAAAGAACTGCGAGAATGGTTAGAACAGTAAAGCCAAGAAGCTAAAGTAAAAGGCTTTATAAATATGCAGAAATTTTAAAATGAACAACTACTTTGGCCTGCTTTTATGGGCTAAAACAGTGCTTATTATTTCTTTAGCACTTAAATTTACTTCAACACTTTTGTTCATGTCACGTAGAATGAATGCTCTATTGTTGAGTTCATTTTCCCCTGCAATTATAGTAAAACGTGTATGTTCTCGATTTGCTTCCTTCATTTGAGCCTTCATGGATCTTCCTGTATAGTCCATGCTAGCTGATAAACCATGGGATCTCAATTCCGGTAGAAAGCTTAATGCCCAATTCCGCGCCTCTTCTCCTAAACTCACAATATATATATCAAGTACAGATTTCTCTGATAAAGATATGTTTAATTCTTCACATGCAATGAGTAAGCGCTCCATCCCTGCCGCAAAACCAACAGCAGGAGTGGGCTTTCCTCCAATCTCTTCTACAAGTAGGTCATATCGGCCACCTCCGGCTAGTGCATCCTGGGACCCAAGGTCAGGGCTGCTAAGTTCAAATGCTGTACGCGTATAGTAGTCCATGCCACGCACTAAATAAGTGTCCACTTCAAAGGGTATATCGAGTACTTGTAAACCATGCTTTACCTTCTCAAAGTGTATAGTAGAATCTTCATTTAAGTAATCTTGGATTTTAGGTGCTTTAGCTATGTATTCTTGATCTTCAGGTTCTTTGGAATCTAGAATCCGCATAGGATTTTTTTCTAACCTTTGCTGTGATAGCTCACTTAGCTTAGAGCGATGAGGCTCTAAATCGTCTCTTAGTACTTGTTTATATCTTTCACGGCTTTCAAGATCTCCAATGGAATTAAGCTTAAGAGTGAAATTTTTAATTCCAATGCGCTGGTAAATACGCATCATGAAAGCTATAGTTTCAATATCTGCAACTGAATCAGCACTACCAATAACCTCTAAGCCAAATTGATGGAACTGGCGTTGTCTTCCCTTTTGAGGTCGTTCGGCACGAAACATTGGTCCAATGTAGTAAAGTTTTTGGACGCCACCGCGCTGATCTAGGTGATGCTGTACGAAAGAGCGCACAACTGGAGCAGTTAGCTCGGGTCGAAGTGTATAATTAGTATCACCTTTTTGGAAGGCAAATATTTCCTTAGTTACAATATCTGTGAGTTGTCCAATACCTCGTTTTATGAGTTTTGTTGGTTCTAGAATTGGTGTCCTAATTTCCTGAAAATTAAACTTAGCCGCTTCTTCGTGGATGATTTGCTCCAGTGCTCTCCAAGATGGAGTTTGATCAGGTAGTATATCTACCATTCCAAGTGGGGTACTATAAGAAGGCTTAGCCATAAAAAGTGCGTTTAATTGTATCCTAAAAATATGTTTTTACAATGGATTGAAAATAGCAGGTATTTCATAAAACTGCTTTATAAGCGCTTAATTTTTCATATTTAATTTGGTTACTAATTTTTTAATGGTTGAATTAAATTCATCTGACAAACGAATTGTATAGGCTAGTCCTAAATATGTACTTCCTATTATAATAGAGCGAATTGTGATTGAAAGTAATGGGTGTGCATCGATCTTTATTAATACACCTAATAGATAACAAACAAGTCCAAGCATTAAAATGGACAAGGTATGCCATTTGAATGGTTGAATGCGAAGAACTACCCAGACGAATATGGTTTTGATGAAATTATAGATACCAACAGAGGTGGCAGTAGCAATAGCTGCACCCATTAAACCATACCTTGGTATTAAAAAATAATTAAGTAATATGGCGCCAAATATGAGTACCAATGAAGAAATAAAATCAAATTTAAAATACTTAGACGTTATGATTATTTGTCCATTAGAACCAGTAGCTAAATCAATTAAATAAGCAAAACCTAGAACTGCAATGATATGCTTACCATCGGAAAATTCATTGGGTAGTAAACCATATAAATCGTCTAAATTGGTTAAAATACCGACGTAAATAATTAGAGAGAATAGTAATTGATTAATTGAAGATTGTATATAAAGTCGTTTAATTTCAGCAAGGTTATTTTCATTAAATGACTTAGTTAGAATGGGGTGGATAATTTTAGCTAAACTTTTTCTTGGAACTGTAATAACTGTACCCATATACATGGCTAAAGCGTAAATACCGGCGTTTTGAAGGCCTTCAAACATGTCAACCATTATTAAATCAACATTGCTGACCAATATCATGGTAAAGCCACTAAAAAAGGCGAAGAAACTATAGGTAAAGGTTTCTTTTGAATTAAAAGGGTCAGCAGGTTCACTTCCTGAAGGCAGATAATATTTTTGGGATAAGCTGTATACCAACAAAATAAGCACATTAATTAGGTATGTACCCACAAAACCCAGCATAAAATGTGTGAAGCTGAGTATGTCATAGAAATAGAGGACTAATAAAATGAGAATCAGTATTCTTAGCAGTACATCCTGTAAAAAAGTAGCAAATACGGTATCTAATGAAGCTTTTATGAATGCGGAGAAAAGAGAAAAAGTTGTACTCGCAAAAACCATGGGTAGAACCAACCAAAGGTAAATTTCAAGTAAAGGTGAGTTATTGTATAGATTTAACCATTGAGATTCAAAGATGAAAAAAGTAGTAACATAAATAGCTAAGAAGATGATGCAGGGACTTATAATCTTTCTAAAAAACTGACTTCTAACTCCCTGATCTTTCTCTAGTGTAGGTATGAATTTTAGTATTGTGTTGGGGATACCAAGTGTGATTAATTGACTACTTATTGTCGTAATAGCGATTAAGCTTCTGGTTAACCCATACTTTTCAGCCCCCAAAATATGAGGGAATAGAAAGATTGTAGACAATAGACCAAGTCCAATACCTAAATAAGTAAATGCAGCATTCCGAATACCCTGTTTTATTATAATTCCCAAATAGAAGAAGTTAAGGTCTAGACTATGTTAGATTAAATATACACATAATTATTTTTTACCTTGCGTTCGTTATAAGCTGGTACATAAATCATTAAATTATTAAAAAGCACGTCGTACATATTGGCACTGAAAGTATTCTAATAAGGGATTTCATTGAGTTTGTAAATGAGGTAGACCGAGAGAATAGCCACCTTTATTTTGTGTGGAAAAAAAAGGATGAGCAATTAGTATCTAGCAATCAACATATAGTACTCCAAAAGTACTCTCTTTTTAACTTGATTTTGCAACCCTTCTTTTTATGGCGCTTTAGTAAGGAATTAATTCGGGCTGACAAAGTAATTCTACATGGACTTAATGAATTATTGACTATGCTTATAATCCTTCTAGGTGCGCCATTATTTCGAGAAAAAGGAGTATGGTTCTATTGGGGTGCAGAATTACATAAATTTAAAAAGTCCACTCTTAATTTTAGAGATAAGATCCTGCTTTTGATTCAAACAAAGGCGGTACGGAATATTGGTTATATAGCAGTAGGTATGCCAGGAGAGTATAATGATATCAGGACATTTTTTAATATTGATTCAACACCTATTTGGTCGTTCAAATATCCAAGTAACGTAATTGATTTCACAGAAAAGCCTGAACCAGAACCCGTTGAATTTATTCAACAAACTTCAATGAAAATAATGATTGGTCATTCGGCTGATCCATCAAATGAGCATATGAGAATATTAAATCAACTCAATCAACGTTTATCAACTAAGGATGATTACTCATTATATATGCCTCTATCATACGGTTTTAATGAGAATTTAGAGCAAATCAAAAGTATAGGTTATAAATTGTTTGGTGATAATTTTATTCCTGTCCCGAAACTTCTTTCTTTAAGCAGCTACCGTAGTTATTTATCCGAAATTAATATGGCTATCTTTCCCCAAGAGAGACAACAAGGTATGGGGAATATTACCTATTTATTAGCAAACGGTGCAACTGTTTATTTGCGTCCTGAGGCAAATCATTCCGTATATTTTAAAAAATTGGGAATAATTATTGGTTCATCGGAAGACATTACATTAAAACCAATTTTAGAAACCCAGTCCAAATCTAATCGTCGTATAATGGGTGAAGTTTTTTCAAAAAAAACCTTAGTAAAACAGTTATTAGATTTATTTAACAAAGAATGATAGACCGAATACCATTTAATAGACAAAATTTATACGGGCCAGAACTAAAGTATATAGAAGATGCATACCTTAAGAATAAGGTTTCAGGTGATGGGTTTTACACGCACTGGTGCCAATCATTTATAGAAGAGAAATTTGGCTTAGAAAAAGTTCTTCTGACAACGAGTGGGACACATGCATTAGAAATGGCAATGTTACTTATAGATATTGGTCCGGGTGATGAAGTTATAATGCCTTCTTATACATTTGTTTCAACGGCAAATGCTGTAGTATTAAGAGGTGCTAAACCCGTGTTTGTTGATATCCGTCCAGACACTCAAAATATAGATGAGAGGTTGATTGAACAAGCCATAACCAATTATACAAAGGCAATTATGCCCGTACACTATGCAGGGGTCAGTTGTGAAATGGATACTATTATGGACATTGCCCAGAGGCATGAACTTTGGGTAGTAGAAGATGCGGCACAGGGAATAAATGCGCAATACAAAGATAAATATTTAGGTGGAATTGGCCATCTGGGCTGTTATTCTTTCCATGAAACTAAAAATATCTCCATGGGAGAAGGTGGTGCATTAATTATCAATGACCCATGTTTAAAAGCAAGAGCTGAGATTATCAGAGAGAAAGGGACTAATAGAAGTAAATTTTATAGGGGAGAGGTGGATAAGTATTCATGGGTAGATATCGGGTCAAGCTTTCTACCATCGGATATTAATGCGGCCGTTCTAAAAGCTCAATTAGAATACCTGGATGAAATTCAACTCAAAAGGAATGAACTCTATCAACGATACCATAAGGCTTTTTCAGAGTTTGATAAAAATATAGTTACTCTACCAATTGTGCCCAATAGCACTATTTCAAATGCTCATATGTTCTATTTACTACTAGAAAGTTCAGAACAACGAGATAGCTTTATAAGCCACATGAAAAGTAAAAACATACTGGTTGTCTTTCATTATGTACCACTACATACCAGTAATTTTGCCCATCAACATTTAGATAGTTATCATTTACCTAGAACAGTGGAAAATGCTCAAAAGCTCGTTCGTTTACCTATTTTCTTTAGTTTAACTCACGGAGAGCAACAACGAGTAATAGATGCAGCACAATTATTTTTAACTAATAATTAACTTGAATATGATTTCAAAAAACACAATGATCGGGACTAATGTAAAAATCCATCCCTTAGCATTAGTTGAGGATGATGTTGAAATTGGTGATAATACAACAATTGGACCATTCTGTATAGTGAGGAAAGGGGCAAAAATCGGATCAAATTGTTCATTTACTGCATATTGTGAAATAAGAAATAATGTAACCATTGGGAATAATACCAAAATGGGTAGCAGGTGTACTATTTCAGCAAATGCAGTCATAGGTGATAATTGTCTAATTAAGTATTCGTTTGTTTTAACAGATACACCAAATTTAGAACAAAATGATGTTAAAAAAGTAAAGGGAATCGGTCATGGTACCATGATTGGCGCTAATGTTACCCTAATGCCTAATACCTCTATTGGGAATAATTGTGTGATTGGTGCGTGCTCACAAGTACGCGAAGATGTTCCCGATAATGAGATTTGGTTTGGTAATCCCGCAAAACCGTACAAAAAAAATAATTAAATGAAATTAGACCAATGGATGACTGATTTTTATGGTTTATCATGGTATAGAATGGATTCCGCGAACATGTTAAATTTGTGTGTCAAGCAAGGTCTGTATGAACTAAGGCTGTTGAGTGATAATTTTTCAGGAATAATTAAGGCTCAGCAACATGGATTTTCATTGGTAGAGTCATTTATTCAGTTTGAAACTAAGGTTGAGCCAAATCAAAAAGAGTATAAAGGAATTCGTTTAATCAATAAGAGTGACCATTCATTTATTTCAGCATTGAACGAAGAATCCATGTGTAAAAATAAGGGATATAAAACCCGTTTTAATAACCCAATATTCTTTAATGATAGTGCTTGTGAGAAATATTACAGTGCAGCAATTACAAACAATATAAATGATCCAAGTGTTTTAACCGCTGTTGTTGAAATCGGCGAAGAAATGGTTGGATTTTTTATGTTAAAAATAAATGATGAGCAAACATATAAGGGACTAATGACAGGGGTTATCCCAAAAGCACGTGGAAAAAAATTGCATATTAAGATGCAGCAATTCCTGATCAACCACATAGGCTATCCATTTACATTAATCAATACAACTCAGTTATCTAATCTAGCTGTAATAAAAAATCATATTCGTTCGAAGCGAAGTCTGTCTAAGATTGAACATATTTTTTATAAAAAAGTACAATAAACTAAATTAGCCCTATGCAAAGCATCCAAACAGTACTTATTCTAGCCCCACACACCGACGATGCCGAATTGGGTTGTGGTGGAACGATCGCGCGCTTTTTAGAAGAGGGTAAAAAGATCTTTGTAGCCGCTTTTTCTACTGCCAGAGCCTCACTGTCAGAAGGAGCCAATCCTGAACAACTAAGAAATGAATTCCATGAGTCTATGGATATTCTAGGTATCCCTAAAGAGCAGCTATTTGTTTATGACTATCAGGTTAGAATGTTGTCTTATCACCGACAAGAGTTGCTTGAAGAATTGATTAAGTTACGTCAGCAAATCAAACCAGATTTAGTATTGGTTCCATCAGGTAGTGATTTGCATCAAGATCATCAGGTCGTTCACAATGAAGGTTTGAGAGCATTTAAACAAGTTAGTATCTGGGGATATGAACTTCCTTGGAATCACATCAGTTTTGATACCCAAGCATTTGTGCCACTAAAGCAGCGGCATTTAGATCTTAAGTGGAAGATGATGTTAGCATATGATTCACAGTTCGAGAAACAGCGTCCTTATTTTACAAAAGAATTTATTGAGGGCTTAGCTCGTATCCGTGGGGTGCAGGTTAATGAGATGTTTGCTGAGGCATTTGAAGTCAAAAGACTTAAATTGTAGTTTAATTTCTGACGTAACCTGAGTATCAGTATTTATGGCCTACAAACAGCCTTTTTTTCTGGATGAACTTTTAGAAGTGATGACCGCAGCCTATAGCCGTGAGGGCCTGGCTGATAATCATCAACTACATATCGTTGCTTCTATTGAAGACAAAACTTACGGCCCAAGCAAAAAAGCTATTACCTGGTGTCATCCAAGCGCAGATAACAAACAACAGATTGTTGAAAAAACAAAGGCAACCGTTGTTGTGTGTGATATGCGCATAGTGTTGAGTTCGAAAATGAAATCCACAAAGACACTAATTAAGGTGGAAGACCCAAAACTTGCCTTTACTAGGATGATTCGATCAATTACTGTTAAAACAAACGAAACGGGAGTACATCCCAGTTGCGTAGTACATCCTGAAGCAGAGATAGATGCTACAGCTAGCATAGGACCTAATTGCACAATTGGTAAGTGCGTTATTGGCGCTAAAACTAATATTCATGGTAATTGTCACCTCTATGATGGGGTGGTAATTGGAGAGGAAGCAGTCATTGAAGCTGGTGTAGTTTTAGGTGCTGAAGGTTTCGGCCTAGCTAAAACTTCTGATGGAGTATGGGAGCGATTTCCACATAATGGTGGGGTACGAATATCCAATCGGGTAGAGGTAGGAGCCGGTAGTACTATTGACCGGGGTGCTATTCAAGATACGGTAATCGGTGAAGGAACTAAGATCTCTAAAGCGGTGCATATATCACATAATGTGCAAATTGGTAAGCATTGTCTTATTACAGGTGCGGTTTCTATTGCTGGTTCTACTACTATTGGAGATCATGTTTGGATTAGTCCTGGAGCCACTATACTAAATAAACTTAGTATTGGAGATCATGCATTTGTTGCATTAGGTGCAACAGTAACTCAAACTATTCCTGATCGCTACCAAGCTATTGGGCGTAGAATTATTCCTAAAATGTGAGAACAGTAATGAACAACATAGAAGAACTGATTAGACAAACACTGATGTTGTCACCAGATGCCCAAATAAATGAAGAAACTTGTCCTAAAGACATTCCTGAATGGGATTCCTTAGGTCATATTAATATTATTACCGCTATAGAAGATGAATACGACATTGAAATTACTACCGAAAAAATAGTAAAACTAGAATCAGTAGCTCATTTTAAACAAATCATTGAAGAATTATCGTGAGCTGAATGTCACCTTCCTCTTCCATTATTCATTCCTTCTTTCAAGTAATTGAAGAGAAGCCAAATAAAACGGCTATAATATGGAAGGAAAATTCGCTTAGCTATGCAGAACTTGGGCAGTGGGTGAAAGCATATGCTCACTATTTTATTGCTAAAGGAGTTTACAGAGGAGATAGAATACTCTTTCATGGTCAGTCATCTTTACGCTTTTCGGCAATTTATTTAGCCTGCCATCGAATAGGAGCAGTTGCTGTACCGGTTGATGCAAGGATGACATCAGTAGAGCGTAATGCACTTTACCTTCAAATTAATCCTGCCTTATCATTATTTCCAACTACTTTAGAAGCTAATTTTCCCTTTGAAGATTTGGAACAGGATATCGATATACGTCAACCAGAGTTAATAAATCCTTTTCCTGAAAGCAATGAGATCGCGGATATCTTATTCACTACAGGTACGACAGGTTCTCGAAAAGGAGTACAACTGAGTCATTTAAATATTTTGGCTGGGGTTAGAAATTCTAACGAATTCATTGGGAATACTCATGATGATAAAGAAATAATCCCTTTGCCATTATATCATGCCTTTGGTCTTCGGAGGTTACGTGTAAACTTGATGATGGGAGCTACCGCTGTGTTAGAAGAGGGATTTATGTTTCCACAGCGGTTTTTTGATCATATTTCAGATGGTGCCACTGGTTTATGTATGGTGCCTACCGGTTTTCAGGTTATGAAAAAACTCATGAAAGATCGTTATATACCCTATTTTCAGAAGTTAAAATACATTGAATTTGGTAGCATGCCCATGTCAGCTGCACAAAAAAGAGATTTAGCAGAGCAGCTTTCATCCACTCGAATCTGTATGCATTATGGGTTGACAGAGGTCGCGGCCAATATATTTACTGAATTTCATGACGATGCAGCCCATTTAGATACCTTGGGTAAGCCCTCGCCAAATGTAGAAGTTGCTATTATGAATGAATCGATGACTCCCTTACCTACTGGAGAGATAGGTGAAATTATGGTAAAAGGTTCTATTCAAACACCTGGTTATTGGAATGACCCAGAGCGAAGTCATCAGGTTTTGGTAGATGGATGGTTTAGAACGGGGGATCTTGGGATTCATAAAGCCAGCGGTCACATTCAAATGAAAGGTAGAAATGACGATGTAATGAATATTGGAGGCAAAAAAGTATTTCCTCAAGAAATTGAGCATCAGATTCTACAGCATCCATCCGTACAGGATTGTGCTTGCATCTCATTGGAAAATGATCTAACTGGAGAACAAATATATGCGTATATCATTTCAAGAAGCGAACAGCTCACAAAGTATGAATGGGTTCATTTTTTGCGTGAATCGCTTGATTCATACAAAATACCAACAAAGTTTAATTATGTGGATAGTATACCACATGCCCATACTGGTAAGAAGAAAAGAAAGGCATTGATTACTAAAAAGGCTCAAAAAAAGCCATAAACTAATGAATAAGCTCTTTTAAGATCGAATCTAACTGTTTACTTAACTGAATAAAGCTGTATTTATTCATAGCCAAGTTCCTTTCATTTAAGGCTTGGTTATCGCGCTCATATTCCTTAAAACATTCAATAAGATAGGTATAAACCCCATTCATATCTGCTCTCTCAAAAAACTCCCCAATGCCTGTCGTGTTAACTATTTCTGCTGCTGCGCCTTGAATGGGGCCAATACCAAGAACTTTAGATCCGGAAATCATGTATTCAAATACTTTTGTAGATAAGGCGTAGCTACTATTTTTCGAGTTTCCAATGGATAGAAGCAAAAGATCACTCTTGGGTAGTAAGCCCATCATACTTGAGTGCTGAATGAACGCGTTCTTTTCAAATGAAATCTTGTTACACGTTGACTCTAAATCTGCTTCTATAGTGGAATCTAAACTCCCAAAGAATTCGAAACGCATTCGGCAGGCTATTTTTGGAGATTCCTTTTCGATTTGGCTAAGGGCTTCTAAAAAAGCATTTGGATATTGATTTATTTTTAAATTGCCAAAATATCGAATTGTGAATTGTTTATTTCGTTCAGGTTTGCTTTTTTCGGGTTTGATATGATCAGGATCAAACCCATTTGTGATACGCTGGATTTTGGAGTTTATGGAATCGGGCATTTTGTCAAAAAAACCATGATTGACTACTGTGATTTTATCAGCCGATTGTAACACCTTTTTTTCGAGTTGTTTATTCTTTTTCTGGGCTAGTGGACTCAAGGGGGCTTCATCGTAATAGTAAATATTAGTCCACGGATCTCTAAAGTCTGCAAGCCATGGAATTTTACTCCATGTAGCCAATTGTTGTGCTATGCGATGCGTTGTGGGAGGTGGAGAGGTAGAAAAAATTATATCGGGGGCTTCTTGCTTAATCACTTTTTTGCCTAAAGGCACAGCGAACCACTTCCATGTTAGCTTAGCATCTGGGATGAGAATATTTAATCGCATCCAAACAGCTATTTTAGCAAGTAGCCCTTTATTCTTTGAGTAAAATATTGAAGGATTGTGTGTACTACTAGTGTTGCTGGAATTGCTATTTGATAGTAAATGGATCGGCTCAAAGATAGATGATCTGTATACTTTTACATTTACTAGTAGAGGATCGTGAGGGTCTTCAATGTATCCTGAAGAAGACTTTTTTGCGGTTAAAATTACTATATCCCAGCCTAAGCGTTGAAGATATTTTACGAATCTAGAAACTCTGTAAGTACCAACGCCAGCATATGGATACCAGTAATAGCTAACAACTAAGACCTTAGGTTTTTTTTCCATTTACGATTCTTTGGTTCGGAACCACATGATTCCCACCCATAATCCTATGATTAATTGAAAGGAGATGGAAAGCCATGAAATGAATATACCCTGACTAAATGAGTCTGGTTTAAAATCTAGTATGAGCTCATGATCACCAGGTGGTATGATTAACCCGCGTAGAAAATAGTTCGTTTTGTATATTTGGATTTCTTCCCCATTTAAAAAAGCTTTCCAGCCTGCAGGGTAGTACAATTCATTTATAACTAGAAATCCCAGTGAGGAGCGTTGTATACTAACTTCAAGCTCAGCACCAGTGTATTTTGTAACTCTCACAATGCTGGTCGAATCGACCAGCGGAGAAGAAGATAGTCTGTTAATTCTCTCAATTGCTTGATCTTCCCAAAGATCGGCTTGTTCAACTAAAGCCACAGAGGAAAAATCTATTCTACTTGGATTTTTTAAATAATCAAAAGCCTCTGCTCCGCCGCTCACAAGCCGGATGGAATCCACAAAAAATGCTTTTGGCATGATGTCTTGAACTTCATAAACCGAACCTTGCTTTGAAGAGTAAACAGGGACAATTCCTGGAATATTTAAGCCGCCACTGTAGCTGATGTATTTGGTATTGAAAAGTCGTAAAAGATCTATATTTATACCCAAAGGTCCATCAAATAGGGCCGCATTATTAGACATAAAAACATCTTGGAATAAACTCAATTTAGCTCCACTGTATCCCCCTATGATAGGATAAAAATAAGATGGTACCGCATTGTTGAACGGATTATCTAAAAGAGGCAAGACTCGATATTCATAGATACCCGCCTCATCATAAATGTTTTGTTGAATAAAACGGTCAAGCGGTCTTGCTTGCCGTTCAATAAATGCTGAATCATAGGGGTTTTGGTGGGTAAATCCCGATTCAGGAATAAATCGAAGACCAACCTGCAATAAATCGTAGGTTTGTATAAAAAATAAAAGAAGTAATACTACCGTGTAAGATAGTTTAGCACTGAAATAAGCATAAAGTAGGCCTATTAGCACAACACTAAGAATTCCAAAACGAATAAAGTCGGCTTTTGCTAAGTTTTGTCGCTCGGGCACTAATCTCTGTTGCACAAAATTGGTGGCCTGGCTTCTGACCTTTGCATTTGAGGGATTTACTTGATTTTGTTGAGCAATTTGGTTGGCAATTCGATTTACTTCTAAAGGGTTTGTATATTTTAGGCTATTATAGCTCAAAAAAGCAAAGCAAAAAACACCCGCAATCACCAGTATTGGAACACGTATTTTGTTAAAGTTGAATTTTTCTGGTTTGAATTTTGGAAGCGCCTCCAAACCATAGGCCACTAAAACAGACGCACTAAATGAGGTTATGACTAACCAAGTCTCTGGCGCTCTGAATTTGTCAAAAAATGGAATAAGGTTAAATGCAAGATTGTTTAGTAGTAAGAAATTTTCACCCCATGAAAAGAATAGAGCAAGTATCCCAATAGATAAAAAGGCAAAAGGTGTATAGTCCCTTTGTTTTATAAGGCCTAAGATGATAAAAGGTAGTATGAGAAAGCCAAGATAATGAGGTCCACTGGTAACCGTTTTAGACCCCCAATAATTTGGAGAAGATCCCCCAAAAGCATTTGGAATCAGAAGGGTTAAACTTTCTTTAATTCCTTGTGACCAGGCAAATGCATAGGATTTATCCAGGCCTGTTGTTTCGGAAATATCAGATCCTCCACGTATGCTATATTGGGCATACTCTTGTAAAGGTAGTAGTTTTTCCGCATTACCAGCGACTCCAACAAGCCCTCCCACAAGTAATACTAAAGTTAGTTGAATCCACTTTCTCTGTTCTTTAATTTTAAGCCCATTCAACACATCAAAGAGCCAAATAAATAGAAGAACGAATAAAAAGTAATAAGTGATTTGAGGATGCCCTGCTCTAAATTCTAGGCTGACTGCAATCGAAAACAGCACCAGACCACGCAAGATATTCGGGCTCCTAGTTATCATCCAGTATCCAACTAACATCCAAGGGGCTAGTGCTAAAGCGAAAAACTTGGAGGTATGACCAGCCATGATGATGATAGGGAAATAGGTGGTTAAGCCATAAATTATACTACCAGTAATGGCTATCCATGGTCGAAACCCCATTAGTATGAGTAGTATATACATTCCAGCTAGCATTACCCAATATTCAAAAGCAGGATGCCATTTGCTAAAAATAGGTTTAATAAGAGTATCTAAATGAGGAACCTGCCGGGCGGTCGAAATAACAAAAGAAGGCATGCCTCCGAACATATTCTTTGACCATAGTGGCTCTTCACCAAACTCCTCCCGATAATCAATGATGGATTCTGCTCCAGCTCTCCACTGAGTAATGTCATGGCGCTGCATTTCCTTCCCCCCTATGGTTGAAGGAAAAAATAAAATTAAGGGCACAATGAAGAGTAGGCCTAGTGCAATGAGATGCTGTGTTCGAGAGGAAAGAGAATCGAGCATTCGTATTTATTCTATGACTTTTGGCACTCTAAAGTAATCAGAATCAGCATCTGGCGCGTTTTTTAAAGCTTTTTCATGAGTTAAGGGCTCATGAGCCTTATCTGCGCGGTAGGTTTTGCTTAACTCGATGACATGTTCTAATGGCTCTACGTTTGAGGTGTCAAGATTGTTTAGAAGTTCCATATATCCTAGTATGGCATTCATATCTCTTGATAGAATACTGATTTCTTCCTCGCTCAAATGTAATTTGGCAAGACCTGCGACATACTGCACTTCTTCTTTACTGACAGACATGAGCTAATAATTTTTGGATTACAACACATTAGAACATATTAAAGGTACAAAAGAATAGCCAAAAGGGTAATGCTCATTTATTGAAAAATCTAAACCAATCTGTAGTTAATTTGTGTTAGAGTGCTATATTCCGATATAGGAACAGAAAGAAAATTTCTATGATTAGAAAGAAAGTAACGATAAAAAACTCATCAGGGCTACATGCCCGCCCGTCTGCTGCCTTGGTTAAACTTAGCAGTTCATTTAAATCGGATTTCTTTATACATATGTATGGTTATAGAGTAAACGGAAAAAGTATTCTTGGTGTGATGACTCTTGCAGCTGAACAAGGAGCTGAAATGGAATTGGAAATAGATGGATCGGACGAGCAGGCCTGTTTAGAAGCGATCGAAAAATTAATTGACCAAAAATTTGGAATGAAAGATGAATAAACTTGAAGGTCTAATAGCCTCAGACGGTTCGGCTGTTGGTCCCTTATTTATTCGAGAACTATCTACTTATGAGACTTTGTCCAAGCAAATATCTTCAGGCGAAGTTGCGCTAGAGATAGAGTACTATCAGAGCGCTGTAGACGCTTATGAGCTGGAACTAGAACAATTACTCGCCAAGTTAAAAGGGGCTGCATCCGAAATAATAAACTCACAGAATTTAATTTTGAAAGATGAGCAGATTAAAGCAGAGATCATCAAATTCATACGTATAAATTTAGTCTCCGCTACACATGCTATTGATCAAGTTTATGAACTTTATATTAGCCGGCTTAGGGATAGTGCCTCCAATTTATTCAAGCAACGTATAATTGATTTAATCACAATTAAAGATCGTTTGGTTAAGTTAGCAGCTACATACTCAGAGTATGCTAATACGGATCAGATAGCTAGTTTAAGTATAGAATTGACTAGTTCGGTAAATTCTAAAAAAAATATCGAAGGAACTATTGTAGTGGCAAGAGATATGTCACCGACTGAGGTAGTTCAACTCTCAAAGGCCAAGGTAGTGGGTATCGTTTTAGAAAAAGGGGGATTGACAGCACATGCTTCTATAGTTGCGCAGTCCTTAGATATTCCCTGTTTAGTCCAAATTGGACACCAAATTAATGATATTCCCTCAGGGAAAGTTGGAATTATAGATGGTGAAGACGGGACCTTACTAATAGACCCTAGTCCTGAAATAATTCAACAGTATGAAACCAGGATTTCTGATGCCCTGATAGCTAAGAAAAAAATTAAGCCTAGCCGTCATCCCGCTATTACTAGCGATGGGGAACGAGTGGAAATCCATGCAAACATAGAATTTATACAAGAGTTACCAATGGCTACTCGCTACAGAGCAGAAGGAATAGGTCTGGTTCGAACAGAGGCTTTGCTGTACGGTGGGTTGACTCATAAAAGTGAAAAAGAACAGGATGTGTATTACAGGCGTCTACTTGAAGATAGTACGGGTCCTGTAGTTATTCGTCTATTTGATATTGGAGGTGATAAGCTGTATGGGTTCACCACCGAAGAGTCTAATCCCTTTTTAGGTTGGCGCGGTATCCGCATGCTACTCGATGAAAAAGAGATGCTCCATTCACAGCTACGAACTATATTAAAGTGTACACGGGACTATCCTGATAGAATCCGTATTTTAGTACCCATGGTCACGAATATAGCGGAGATATATGCGTTAAAAAAAGAGTTGAGCATAGTTCAAAATGAATTAGTAAAAGAGGGATTTACTAAAACACAGAATGTTCCTCTTGGTATCATGGTGGAGGTGCCTGCAGTAGCAGTGATGGCAGATAAATTTGCCAGAGAAGTCGATTTTTTTAGTATAGGAACTAATGACCTTACCCAGTATACCTTGGCGGTGGATCGAACAAATGATCAGGTTGGACGCCTTTTTGAACATGACCATCCAGCCATTTGGAAATTGGTTCAACAAATACAGGTGGCAGCTCAAAACGCGAATATTGAACTGAATGTATGCGGTGAATTGGCCAGTACCCATTTAGGTGCTAGTGGGTTAATTGGCCTAGGCATTAGAAACTTAAGTATGAAGCCATCTTCCATTTTATCGGTTAAAAAATGGATCCATAACTATTCTCTATTCGAGTATAAAAAATTTGGTTCAAAAGTAGTTCACGCGCAAGATCGAAAACAGGTTTACCAATTATTTTCTAGTATATTTAATCGATCTTAAACTGTGATTTATTTTGTATTTTAAGTAAAATTTACCGCTAGTTTACTTTGAAATTATTTTCATAGTAAAATAAATGTTGTATTATATTATAAATATCTAATAAATTAATAAATATTTCTTAATTGCTTAAATAATTTTTTTTAAATTTTAAGTATATGCTTTTAA
>MDTG01312797.1_pt1 | contig 16565 bp, 16 predicted proteins | sample 811421 | NCBI WGS metagenome assembly MDTG01 (sample SAMN05326645, study PRJNA326480) | marine metagenome | isolation source: seawater | place: Pacific Ocean: South East | collected 2011
ATGTCTGCCGCTGTAATACGTAAAGTTGCTCTAATGTCAGCTCTTGCATCTGTAAAATATAAGTTGCTTCCTTCAGCAACATCATCAGTAGTAAGTCCTGTAACTTGGCTAGCTGTTATACCTGTAAGTCCGCTACCATCACCTATAAAACTTGTAGCAGTAACACTACCGCCAGTTAAGTCCATGTTTAACGCACTTGTATTTCCGTTTGTGAGTATATCATTTAGTGTAGCCGCTATTCCTGTTAACTGACTACCATCACCATAAAAAGTAGTAGCATGTACTTCCGCCCACTTTTTACCTGTACTACCTAAATCATATGTATTGTCAATGTCTGGGAGAATATCACTGCCAATTTCAGCAGTAATAGTAATAGTATCTGCATCACTGTCTCCAAGTGTAATATCGCCACCGGCTGTAATATTACCTGTAGCATGTATACTACCATTTACTGTAAAGTCATGTGTTGGAGAATTTGTATTGATACCTACACGATTGTTAACAGTATCAATATAAATGTTGTTGCCACTACCAACAATTAAGCCTTGATCATCATCAAGTGTAAAATTATTAGCAAGCATATTTGAACGCACACGTTGCAATGCCATCTGGTTGCTCTCCTCAGTTATTACACTTATTTATCGGATTAATTAGGTTTGGTTGGCCACACTACGTCTTGTAAACTTGTATATGTTTCTGTAATATCACGTAATGATTTACGATATGCAGTGCGTTCTGCACTCATTGGTGCATGTGTTGGCAACTCCCACCAATCTGTTTCTGCTAACAATTTATTACGCTTTTCACGTAGTTCATTAAGTGGAAATTCAGCAAGTAGTCTGTCAGCTTCTACTTGGATATCTTCGTCACTGGGCTTCTCAATATTTTCATCTTGCCAAATTATTTCGTCGCCTTTAACTGTAAACTGTGCGCCTGGTGCTAAATTTAATAATGCTTGAAATTTCATTTTACGATCCAAACTCCATTGCTACAAGGTTAGTAGATGTTTTACCATAATAAGTGCTAGTATATCCAACCCCAACCCATGTCCAGCCACCGTTGTTTTCTAATCGGTTAACTTTTAGTGCAGCAGTAGGGTTGGTGCTACCAGCAGTACCAACACCAACTAAACAAAAGTTCATACCCCACGATCCACTAGTGTTGTTATCTGTAGTACCTAAATATCTACCGCCGCCTGGACTAGTATTTGTATTATAATCACTGGTTAAACGTTGCCCGTCTAACCAAATATCAGCACCAGCCCCCCAGTTGTCTCCAGCTGTACCTGCAACAATTGCACCACAGCTCATTACTAAAATCTGATTGCCAACTGTAACTGGATTATCAAATGTTAAACTAAGTGCAGTTTGGTCGCCGTTACCTGTGGTTGTAAATTGGCTGTTAAGTGTTACATGCTTCATTTGGCGTACAACACCAGTGCCTGCTATATCCCCTAAAGTTGCTACTCCTGATACAGTTGCAGTTGACATAGTTGCATTTCCTGATATATTTGCTCCAGGAAAATTTATAGATGTACTGCCATCTCCTGTAATTCCAGTTGTTCCATTAATTGTTAATGCCATTTGTTTTTCCTATAATTGATATCTTATTACTACTGCGCCACTGCCGCCGCGGCCGTGTTGTGCGCCACCTACTTCTTGGTTTTCGTGATCTTCAACAGCACCTCCGCCGCCACCGCCTGTGCCATTCATACCATTTATGCGATTAGCTGCATACACATTAGGATCTGTTTGATTGCCTTCACGAGCACTGACCCCATTTCCGCCGCCACCATAACCACCAGCATTGGCAGGTGCTTGATACATTGTATTAGTACTATGGCGATATGTACCGCCACCACCACCACCGCCGAACCATCCAAAGTGTCCCACAGTAACACCAAAATATCCGCTAAAATTTAATCCTGCACCACCTGAACCAGCTTGTGAATTTGAATCATTGGTACCACCGCTCTGGTTTCCACCAGCACCGCCAATGCCACCACCGCCACCACCGCTGTAGTTGCCGTTTGCGCTGTTACCGCCACTGTTACCATAACTTGTCCAACCAGTGAAACTGTCTTGTGTACTTGGTCTACCTGTAGTCCAGCCGCTATTACTATTACGAGCCCCAGCACCTCCACCACAACCACCAGTTGCAGCATTATTATAATTATCTGAAGCACCGCCATGGCCTCCACCACGAGCATAAACGTTAAAAGCAATTGTATCTCCACCATTATGCATTGTAGTTTTATGGTTTATATCTTCTCCTGCACCTTTTGTAGCAGAATAACCACCGTGTCCAATAACAATATCATATGCACCGCCTGTAACTGTATATCCCTGGCGCCACAGTGCTCCACCAGCACCACCGCCACCTTCTCCAGTATCATTGTTACCGTAGGCTGCACCTCCAGATCCACCACCGCCAATCATAAAGATGTCACACGCTTTATTACTAGGTAACCAAAACATTCCATCTTCACGAAATTCATGTACTACCCATTCAACACCGCCAACCACATATATAAATTGACGTCCGCCTTGTCCTACATCTCCAGCTTCTGCATAAGGTATTAAATTACCCTTTGCAAAACCTTGATCATTTGTAATTTTTGATACTTTTAATGTTCCTGCCATATTATAAACTCACATCCACTTGTCCGTATGTACCATGAGTTCCATTATCTGTAAACCCACTTACTGCACTATAACTGCCGCCACCTAAAAATGATGTATCATCAGAAGTTGCTGTAGAAGTAGCGTAACTTGAGTTACCGCCATACCAGCCTCCGCCACCACCAGCAGCTCCACTATCTTTACCACTGGCACCGCCGCCTCCAAATCCACCATGAGCCGCATCATCACTTTCGTAATAACCTCCATGTGGACAATGATCACTTAAAGCACGGCCGCCACTACTTGCTTCATGTAGGTTTTCACCAATGCCGCCGCCAGCACCAGGCGATCCCCAGCCGCCTCCGCCACCACCGCCCCAGTGGTCAATTTGTCCAGTATAATTATATTGATATACTGAACCCATACCGCCCATGCCATCACGAGCAGAATAAAATCCACTACTGCCTGTGTAAGTAGTGTCGTCTCCCGGGTTTGCCATTGGAGGAGTTGCATTTCTATTATTGTTTTGACTACCTGGACTATTTGGTGTAACGCCTGCTCCGCCACCACCTATTAATACTGGTATATGCATACCTTGACGGAAAACACTAATACAACTTGCACCATGTCCACCACTGTGATTAGTAGCAAGATATTGTCCTTGTGCGCCACAAATTATACGTAGCCATTCTCCTGCATACAATTTGAAATCACATGTAACACTTCTTCCATAACTACTTCCGTACATATCTCTACCTGCACCACGTGCAGTAAGTGTGTATGTTGCTGTAATAGGTACTCGCCACAACTGGCATCCTGCAATTACGTTAAACATTTCTTTGTCACTACACCATACACTTTCATTTACAGTGCCAGTATGAGCACCATGAAAACTAGCCGCGCCCCCGTTAGGTCCATATGTGCTACCGCCAATGTTAGCATAGCGTTTAATAGCCGCTGTGTAGTTAATAGGCTGATACCATCCATTATTACTAATTGTGTCAAAACGTATAGTACCACTCATGCTGTACAACTGTTCTACTTGAGTATAGTTAGGCAGTGTTAGGGCTGTTTTAGAAGTACCAGGTACTAATTCAATTTTATCTGTTCTTACTGTACTCATATTATGTAACCGTCCATGTTCCGCCATCAGGTATTGTAATTGTAACTCCATCGTCTACTGTTACTGGACCTGCAGTCATAGCATTTTTACCATTTGGTAGTGTATAATCACTACTTATGTTTATATCATTAATAAAAAATCCTGCACTAGATTCAAAATGTCCTGATGCTAAAATATTACCACTTACCTGCATTTTTTCTGTAGGATTGTCAACACCAATACCCACCTTATCACTTGCAAGGTTGTCTACTAATTTTGATAATTCTCTTGTTGCACTCATATTTTTTCCTATGCTATCTTTCTAATACTAAAATAATTACTACCAAATGTGTCCCAACGACCTACTCCTACATATACATCAAGGACATCATTTGCTTGTAATGGAATTGTACCGTTGTATGTTCTTTGATCCAAGTCTCCTGTAATAGTATCGTTTCCTCTGTTGTGTTGGTTACGACCTATATAAGAACCATTTACTCTTATATAAGCACGTGGCACTCCGTAACCATTTACACCATTACATGTAAAGCTAACCTCATAATATCCTGCTACAGGAGCAGTATAAGAACTATTTGACATATTATAACTGTTTGTTGTGTCAAATGCTTTTATAGCAGGATTTGATGAAGTTTGTTTACCAAATTCTATAACATCTCCTACGTCCCAATTAATATCTTGACTTTGACAATAAATCATTGCAGCTGGATTATTTGGTAAATGTAACGCACCGTTGGGGTCAATTTTCATTTGTTCTGTATTACTACTACCAGTATGCACTGTAAATGTACCAGTCCTTAGTTGTAGATTAGCACTGGTGTTTGTTGTGCGATACAAACTGTCTATTCTTTGTATTGTTGCACCTGAATTATCATGGCTTATTTCCAAGCCTGCACCACCACCTACTCTAATTGTACCATTACCTGAGCTACCTGCTTGAACATGTAAAAGTTGTTGTGGATTTTTTATTCCTATTCCTATATTACCGCCATCACTTATATGTAATCGGGTTGCTGAGTCTGCTCCATCTTCATATATTTCTAATCCACCTGTGGCATTTTGTCCTATACTCCAGTCAGTTGTACCTGCTGTTCTAAAACTTATTGCACTGTAATCACTTGATGATGGACGACTAATTTGTAAAGTATTTGTAGGATCTGTTGTACCTGTTTCAGTATCAACAATTACATTACTTAATGTTACATTTCCACCAGATGTATTAGGTTGTATAGTATCAGTTTTTACTGTACTACTAAAATTAGCACCACTATTAAATGTTACAATTCCACTAAAGGCTCCGCCACTGCCTGCACTTACAACATCTGCTATTGTGTATTCTGCATGTGCAATTATTTCTACATATTCTCCTGCAGCACAGGCAACAGTAAGTACAATACTTGTTCCACTAGTATCATCAAAGTCTGTTGTACGTGCTAATTTAACACCATCTACAAAAACATCTACAGAGCCTGTAACATAAGTTGCAGTAAATGTTGTTTGATTTGCAGTAGCAGTATAGTAATATCTATTTGTAATAGCAGGCAAACTTACGTTTGTAAGTCCACTACCGTCTCCTGTAATTACACCTGTAAATGTAGGATTATCAATAGGTGCTTTTAATGCTAGAGTACTTGCTGTAGTGGTTGCAAAGTTTGGATCATCGCCCAAAGCTGCGGCTAATTCGTTTAAAGTATCTAATGTTGCGGGCGCACTATCAGTAATTGTAGCAATAATATTTGAAGCAGTATCATATCCATTGTTACTTAAATAAGTGCCTACGTCTGTATCTGTATAACCAGGTTGACCATCTATTGTAAGTGTACCAGCCGCATCATCATACGTTGCTGTAATGTTGTTGCCACCTACTATAAGAGCTGCTACTTGATCGTCTACTCTTTCATTTGTATAGAATAAGTTTGTTGTTCCCTCAGTTAAATCGTCACTGTTTGTTGTGCCGGCTTGTTGCCAGGCACTTCCGTCCCAGATATAAAGGATATTGTTATCTGTTGCAAAGGCCTGATCGCCTGCATTATTTCCTGTTAACGGTAAGTAAGTACTATCATCATATACATTAACTTTTGCAACAACGGCACTACCGTCTTCTACAACTAGTTCCGCAGTACCTGCGACTTCTCGTATTTTATTTTCAAAGCTAGGTGTGTTCTCTACATAAGTAGCCAAATCTTGTGGTACAAACTTATCTGTAGTACTATCATATACCAAGCACATTTGGTTAACAAGGCTTGGAATAGGTCTTAGTTCTACAGGAGTCTTGTGTCCTTCTTGAGTGTGCTGAAAATAAACAATGTAATTTCCGTTATTATTTGTTTCTACTGCTAAATTTTTAACAGTAATAGCACCTCTCATAGACGCATGATTACCGCACTGGTAATATAAGGTATCTGGCGCAGTGCTAGGAACAGTAAATGTTAATGTTCCACTGTCTGTTCTACTTCCTGTTACACCTGTTGTGTATTCTCCAAAGTATGTGCCTGCACTGTAGTTAGTGCCATTATCTGTTGTAAGATAAAAAGGATGCCCAGTGGCACTTACATTAAATGTGTATGTACCGCCTCTGTATATAGGTCCTAAATTTGGATTATCTCCGCTTGCTGGACCACTAAATGTATAAGCACCGTTTGCGTTATTTGTTACAGTATAACTTACACTTGGTGCTGTTAAAGTTGGAGGTGTAATTGTTGCAGGTACATTAACACTTATGCGTTGTACATCTGTTGCATTACCGCCATTTATTTCAGGGTGACTGTCGCTTATAGGACCAGCACTTGTAGCCCAACTTACAAGATTGTCTGTACCTGCGCCATCTATCCATTTTAAATACAGACTGTGTGTCTGTGTCATATTACCATGAGTTGTGTAGGCTGCAAAGTTGTTGACAGTATATGTACCTTGCTTGTATAATGGAACTTGTACTTCAGGGCTATTGGTAATAGTGCGTCTTGCATATGGAAGGGTGCTTTGCTCCCATGTCCATAACCAAGCAGTATCTTGCCCTGCGGCAGGTGCATCTACTTGTATTTCTAAAACTTCGGGTGCAATACTTAAATTAACGTCTGGAATATTGTCCTGTGTTATTTGCCTTGTACCTAACTGAATACTACTACCACTTAGATAAAGATCTCTCCATTTTTTACTACTAGTACCTAAATCATATGTAACATCTGTGCTTGGTACTAATGCTTGTCCATATTCACCATTTACATCTACGTTTATTTGATCTAAATTATCTAAACCTAGAGCAGTGCGTGTTACATTTGTTTCGCTTAAACTTTTCCATGCACCAGCACTGGAATCGTATTGCCAGGTTCTGCCCACTGCACTATATAAATCGCCATTACTTGGACTGTTTGGAAAGTTAATTGCCATTGCGTAATAATCCTATTGCTATTACACTTATTTATCCAGACACTATGTTAAATTTTAGGATACTTGTCTTTTACTGCCTGTAGAGTAGATGCCATATCACTTGGAAACAAACCAGCATGAAATAAAGCGTCTAATTGGTCTCCAATATCAGGATATTCAGCCGCTCTGTTTATTCTAGCCAGTTCATTATGAAAAGCCTTTGTTAATTGTGCATCATCTGCTACAATAATTTCTGTACCATCTTCTAAATAAACTTTATTTTCATCTGCTGTGTTTATATTTTCATATATAGTACCAGCAATTTTTGCATAATCTATCATTTTAATACTGCCTTACCCATGCTGTGGCAGATACATGCCAAGTTCCGTTATAACCACCCGAATAACCATTACCATGATAATAAGGTATAACATTTGGACTTCCTCCAGGATATGTGCATAATGGTCTACCAGGATCTGCAGCATAATTAGTTCTTTGGCTACGGGGATTAGCCGCTGAACTACCATAACTTATAGTGTTATCATATGCATATCCATCGGACCCACTAGCTGTTGCCCACCACTGAGTATCTGTTATATAGGCAATTTGTCCTCCAACGTCCATCTTAATAATATTCTGGTCTGTTTCTCCACCTAAAGCACGTACAAAATCAGTAGCTAAACGTGCCATTCCTCTAGAACCAGCAGTTGTACTAGAACCAGGGTCAGTAAGACCTTGACTTGGAGAATTTAAGGTTCCAACGGCACCTTCGCCTAACGTATCTCCTTTAATTTCATATGTAGAATTATATGACCCGCCTGTACCAGCAAGTCTTAAAAATAACATAAATCCATCAGCTTCTACATAAACACGTTGTGCAGACATACCTGAAGTTTTTTTACCAGTGAGCCAATACAGTCCTGGTGTAAAGCCTGATCCTATTACATCAATAACATCTGATCCATATTCAGGAGCTAAAGTTGCTGTAGAACCATCTAACTTAACATTACTAAGTTGATCCCATTCTGTACCGTTCCATGTTTTAAGGTAATTAACGGTTGTATCAAACCATAAATCGCCAGCACTAGGCCCACTTGGTGCTGATCCGGATACAGTTATATTTGCTTTAGTACCAACATTTGTTGTTAGTGTATCAATTTGTGCTTGAATATCACTAGCAACATTTGCAAGTGCTTGCAAGTCGCCTTGTTCAAGTGTTGTACCGTTAATTACTATTTCATTTTGTTTAATTAACATAATATTTCCTTAGATTGCATACCTAATAATAACAATGCCACTGCCTCCTGGATGACCTCTACGTTGATAGTTAGATCCTGTTCCAGGACCACCCCCGCCACCACCGCCAGTGTTTACGGCGCCTGCTGTACCAGTATTAGAAGATGTTAAATGGCTTCCGTTACCGCCACCACCAGCACCCCCAGGAATCGCTGAACTTAATTGACGTGTGGCTCCTGCACCACCACCTGCAAAATATGTTGGTGTACCTGTTATATTAGTTTGTATACCATCTCCGCCTCTGCTATCTTGACCTACATTACCAGTTTCAGAAGCACCGCCTCCTCCACCAGCCCAAACACTGCCATCTAAGTTTCCGTCTCCACGGCCACCTGCATAGCCCTGTCCTGTGGTTCCACTTCCTGCTGGTTGATCGTTAGGTGCTTGGTGGTTACCACCGCCGGATCCGCCTGGAGATCCAATATATCCTGTACCTACTCCGTCAGTATGTCCACCCATGCCACCACCAACGGATGTAATACTTCCAAATGTTGTATCACCACCTTGACTTGTACTACGACTTTGTACATGTTCAAATGCAGGACCACCTGCACCAATTGTTACTGTATAGTTACCTTGACTTACTACTAATTTACTTTCTGCTGCAGCACCACCGCCACTGGCTTCTCCATTGACACTGCTACGATAACCGCCTGCACCGCCTCCGCCACCATCGTCAGCACCACCTGCGCCACCGCCACCAACAACAACATATTCTACTTCTGTTTGTCCTTTTACTACACTAAATGTACCGCTACTTGTGAATGTGTGTACTTTATAACCTCCGGATTCTGTTACAGAATTTCCGCCTGTTGCTTCGAAACTTTGTTTAATTAACTTCCAAGCACTTCCGTCATAAAAATAAAAGGCAGTGTCATCTGTGTCGTACCAAAAATCTCCATTACTAGGACTACTTGGTGCAGTAGCAGATTTTGTAATAACGTTTTGCACCGCAGTTGTATTAGAGTCTAACTGTGTTTGTACATTACTAGTAGTACCCGATAAATGTCCAGCATCAACTGTTACATCACTTGTGCCGGTATATTCTAAACCTGCTTTATTGGATCCGTTTGTACTGTATATGTTAATTTTACCCATTTTTTTATCCTGTTATCCTACTAAAAAGCCATATAAGAATGTATCTGAATCTATATTAACACTAGAATCACTTTGAGAATATATATCAAGTTTTATCCAATCATTAGCAGCTAGGTCTATAAATGTGCCAACTGTTTGATCTAAATAAGTACCTGTTAAACTACTTAAAACCCTGCCAACTAAAGTAGATCCATTCTTATAAAAACTAGTATAAAAATATGCTCCACCGAAGTTGTCAACTCTAACAGATGTTTGAAATAAGTATCGTCCAGCAACTGGTGCTGTAAATCTACCATTACTACTGTTAAAATGGTTTCCTACATTAAAATATGTGTCACGTAAAGTTGTAAACATAGTGTAACCACCACTAGCATTTAAACCGTTCACATTCTCATGTCTTACACTAAACATAGGTTGATTTGTTGTAGTAATATAACCTTCTTTACTAATGTCCATTTTAGATGTAGCATTATTATTATTACCTTCACTGGTAGTAAAATTAATTCTTGAACCTGCGGCTTCTCCTATAATATTAAAACCACCCCAGCTCTTTGATGTATCACGTTTACTACCGTCAACCATATCACGCTGTGTGCTTATTTGTAAACTTGTGCCATCAAAGCCTATAAATCCACTGTTAGGTGTTCCACTAGCCGCTTCCAATTCTATTTGTGGACCACCTGCAGCTGTTGTACGGACATGTAAAATATTTTGTGGATCATTAGATCCTAATCCCAATTGTCCTCCTGGCTGTAAACGCATTCGTTCTGTACCATTTACTTCAAAATGAAAGTTATCGCCTGCTGTGTTAAATCCTAAACTATTAGCAGTTCCTCTAATCCAGTTAGCAGTATTAGAACCAGGTGTTCCAGTATTTCCAAGTGTAAGTCTAACTTGACTGCCGCCTACAAAATCTACATATCCAGGAGTAGTAGAGTTCATATTAATAGCAGTATTACCGTTTGTATCTGTAATAGCTTGTGTTTTCATTGTGCTTTGTGTTAAACTACCACCGCTTACAGTAGCTAGTGTACCTTGTACATCTAAGTCTCCAATAATATCTAGGCTTTCCACAATCATTTGTTTATCGCTTGGAATTGTATAAGTTGTGCCTGTTGGAATACTAGTTTCCTGTAAGTGTAATTGACTTACAAGAACATCTGCTGTTGCTGTACCTGTAAATGTTGGTCCAGCAATAGGTGCTTTAAGTGCAATATTGTTTGCAGTTGTTGTAGCAAAATTAGGATCATCTCCCAGTGCTGCTGCTAATTCATTAAGCGTATCCAGTGTTGTTGGTGCGCTGTCTGTTATTGTAGCAATTATATTTGTTGCTGTGTCGTAACCGTTATTACTTAAATAGTTTCCTACATCAGTATCTGTATACCCTGCTGGTACTGTTGCCCATTCATAATCTGTACCATTCCATTTTAAATAGTCGCCATTTGTAGCAGTACTTTGATTTAAGTGTCCGTCTACTCTACCATCTGCACGTGCATCTGTAAAAAATAAATTTGTTGTGCCTTCTGTTAAATCATCTGTATTAGTTGTACCGGCCTGTTGCCACGCACTTCCGTCCCAGATGTACAAAATGTTTGTGTCAGTCGCAAAGGCTTGGTCACCTGCATTATTTCCTGTAAGTGGAAGATACGTACTATCATCATACACATTAACCTTTGCTACAACAGCTGATCCGTCTTCTACAACTAATTCTGCTGTACCTGCCACTTCACGTATTTTATTTTCAAACGAGGGAGTATTTTCTACATAAGTTGCCAAATCTTGTGGCACAAATTGTCCGGAGGTTGCATCATATACAATACACATCTGATTTACTAATGAGGGAATAGGACGTAGTTCTACAGGAGTTTTATGTCCTTCCTGTGTATGCATTGCATAAATTACATAGTTTCCGTTTATGTTTGTTTCAACTGCTAAATCTTTTACAGTAATTGCGCCTCTCATTACTGCATGGTTTCCACATTGGTAATACAATGTATCAGGTGCGTTGCTAGGTACTGTAAATGTAACAGTACCACTATCACTACGTGATCCTGTTACTCCACTTGTGTATTCTCCAAAGTAAGTACCAGAACTAAAATTACTTCCGTTATCTGTAGTTAAGTAAAAAGGATGACCAGTAGCTGACACATTAAATGTATATGTACCACCTCTGTAAATAGGTCCAAGATTAGGATTATCGCCATCTGCACTTCCACTAAATGTATACGCTCCTGCACCATTATTTGTTACTGTGTAAGATACACTAGGAGCAGTAAGTGTTGGTGGAGTAATAGTTGCAGGTACATTAACACTAATACGCTGTACATCTGTTGCATTTCCGCCATTTATATCTGGATGGCTGTCGCTTATAGGACCTGAACTAGTTGCCCAACTCACAAGATTGTCTGTGCCTGCACTGTCAATCCACTTGAAGTACAGTGTGTGAGTTTGTGTCATTTGTGCGTGGGTTGTGTAAGCTGCAAAATTGTTTACAGTATATGTTCCTTGTTTATATAAAGGAACACTTACTTCTGGACTATTAGTAATTGTTCTACGTGCATATGGAAGTGTACTTTGTTCCCAAGTCCATAGCCAAGCAGTATCTTGTCCAGCTGCTGGTGCGTCTACATTTATTTCTAAAACTTCAGGAGCAATATTTAAATTAACATTGCCAAGTTTTCCAATATCTATACTATTGTTTACTACAGCATCATTATCTACAGAGCTGTCTGCTAACGCACCTAATGCTAATTTTTGAATTGCCATGTGTAATAATCCTAAATGTTATTACACTTATTTATCCAGATGCTAGATCCCAGGCTTGTGTATCTTCGTTCCACTTGTAGGCATTTCCATCATCAGGATATGCAACAGGTGATTCCCATAAACAAGTATCGTCGTTTAGTGTCCAACTATCCCAGGGTTTAGGTGGAATAAACGCATCTTTACTTAAATCATATGTAAATCCTGGACCTGCATAATTTTTACGTAGTGGTGTTCCGCCTAGTCTATGTACACCTCCATGTGTGTTGTAACTTGTTTGAATCCATTCTCCTGGACTACTGTCAGTGAAAGTTTCGAAAAATTCAGGTTCAGCAACTATTACTTTTGTTACTGTTCCATTTACTACTTTTGCAAAATGTGCCATTTTATACCTCATACCTCTCAACTTAAGAGTTTTATACCATATCCACTATAACTTAAAGATCCGTAAAACAGTCCAGCTACGCCGCCGCCTTCTGTACAACCAAAACTTACCCAATCATTTTCTGTAAGCAGGGCAGTTGTACTAAAACTATACTCTCTTGTATATTGATGGTACACACTACAAATTCTATTGCTACTACCAGTTCCATTTTTATAGGCTCCAATAGCACGGCCGGTGCTCTCTCTACCGTTTTCGCAAATATCCCATCCATAAATTAAATATGTACCAGTTACTGGAACTGTAAATCTGTTAGTAGAATAATTGAAATGGTTACCTATGTTATAACTTTCCACACTAGAAACCATATTATGTATACTACCTCCATTATAAGTAGACCCATAATTATTAGTGTGAGTTCCGTGCCAGCCTGGTTGGTTGGGCATGCTAACATGGCCTGATTGGTTCATAATAAGATTGTAATAGCTTTGAGTACCTAGTCTATATGTATTATCACTTGCAAGCACAAGTGCAGATGCCATTGGTGTAGTACTTGAGCCTGGAGGATAAATTACAAGACCACTTCTAGTACTAGAAGATCTTAATCCAAAATTATAATCAGTACCGCCATCTACCATTAGTTTATTGATAGGACTGCTTGTACCTATTCCAACATTACCATTATTGTTGGCATCAACTACTATACGATGTTCTCCGCCTACATCGTCATACGCCATCCAGTATTTTCCGTCTCCTACGCCTGTGGAAAATCTGGTTTGTGTTCCGTTGGAACCTTCGCCTCTAAAATGTAAAACACCGTATCCAGTGCCTCCGTCAATAGCAACTTCCTTATTTCCATGAGCAGCATCATTCCAACTATTGTCTGCAGGCGTTGTTGTTCCAATACCTAAGTGTCCGTTGGGATCAACGGTAATTATATCTCCAAGTTGTGATAATTCTCTATTTGCTGCCACTGTTTAATTCCTTATGGTTTTGTTGGCCATGTTACATCGTGAAGTCCAGTACAATTATCTGTAATGTCTCTCAATGCCTGGCGATATGCAGTTTGTTCACTTGTCATAGTTAAGTCTGATGATGCCCACCAGTCTGTTTGTGCAATTAATCTGTCTCTTACTTCTCTTACTTCGTTAAGAGGTTTTGCTAAAACTAGCTCTGCTTTTTTTGTCTCTACTTGACTCCAAGTAACACCAAAGTCTGCAGGGTCGCTACTTTCAATAGCAACATCATCGCTGTCTTTTCCTGTTACTTTTGTAAACATTGTATTGAATTCGGCTTCTGTAGTAGGTTCTCCTCTAAGAACGTACTCTGTAACTCCTAATTCATATAATGCGTCTGATACATTTGCTGATATCATAATTTGTTCTCCTTTAAGGTGCTATTTCAAAAACTGTGACTGATGATAAAATACCATAGCCAGAATAATTTACGTAATTGCTTGTCATAGTAGTATTCCAACAACCTAAATACATATTAAAACTTAAACTAGTTCCTGCAGCATAGTTTGGGGCATATAAATCCTGTTTGGTAATATGAAAACTACTACTACCGCCAAATCCATTACCAAAGGCTGCCCAGGCATCGTTGCCTGTTCTTATTCTACTATAACTTCCTGTACCTACCTTTACACCTGCACTAAGATTACTCCCTTGCGCAACAGTACAATACATATCTGCTGTAAGTAATATTAAAAACTTACTGTTTGTTGCTGTACTTGTAATAGGACAGTCGCTTCCAGCACAGGGTGTATAAGACTGTGTACCTACATAGTTTGTTTGTGTACCAAATGTTGTGTTTTGTACTTGTAGGATTTTACCGCCGCCAGTGATACCCAAGTTATCTAGGGTGGCAGTATTTCCGTTTGCAAGTTGTATTTGATCTACTTTAAGTATACTTGTCATAATGCAATCTCTCTAAAATAAAATAATTGGTCTTTTGGATAACTGCTATTATACCATCCCAAGTGTAGTGTATTAGCAGCAGACCACACTCTACACTCTAAATAAAAAGTTACTAAACCAGTATAACCTACTAAATCTGTATGCGCTGTACTTCTGTGATATGTACTCCAGGTCCAGTTTACTACGCCTGATTGGTTATCAGCACCATATCCACCAGCACCCCAACCGTGTGCAAATCCGTCATTAGTACCTACATCTAAAAAATGAACTGTACCACTGGGCTTGTAACATCTGCCTCTTATACCAAATCCACTATCGGATCCACTACCCTGAAAGTAATATGGGCAACACCAATCCATTTCAATTACACTGTTGTTGTGCTTTTTTTCAAAAGTCAAAACATTTCCACTTTCATTAACATTTAATCCACGTTTGCCACTTCCACCAATGTTTACAGTTATCCATGCTGTACTAGAAGTTTCTATTTCTGCACCTGAGCTATTACCTGCCCAGTAACTTCCGTTATGTATAACTGCTCCACTACGTATTGTGTCGTCTTGAAAACGGATACCATTTCCAGTAGTTTTTTCATAAATGTTATCTACATAAATATTGCTCATTGTGCTACCTCCCAGATTTCCAATCCACCTGTGTTAGAATAAATGTATGTTCTTGACCCATTTGGATCAATTTGCCATCCAACACTTATTTGGCTGGTTCCTGTACTTAGTTTTGCACCTATTACACTTAATGTGTACATGTATTGATCAGTTTCGTGATATGTAATATAATTGTTTTGCCAAACTTGTGTATCATCAATTAACAAGCGTCCTTTTGAAGAAGGAAAGGCTGTAGTGTTGTATTTGTATAAGTGACCGCTGTATCTAGCAACAATTTGACTACCTACCTTTTTGGGTGTAAAATACTGGCTAAACACATTAATATATGAACTACCAGAGCTATCAAAAGTACTTGTTTGATTAAAAAATTTATATTGTATAACTTGATTTGGGCTAGGCATAAATTGCTGTCCACTGCCCATGCTCACAGTGTTTGCATTAGCACCACTGGTTAACCCTCTTAGTTCTTCTACTTGTATAATACTTGCCATCTTCTATCCTTACACAATTGTCCAGCTTGCGCCACTGGGTACAGTAATTGTTGCATCTACTGTAAGTGGACCTATACTCATTGCGTTTTGTCCTGTTGGTACTGAATAATCAGTTGTTATTGTTGACGGGTTCATGTATATTCCTGGTGTATTACTAATTGGTGTGTCAACTGCAATATAGTCACTGTTGTATGTTACGTTTGCAGTATTATTTACATTACTGGCATCACGTGCCATTAATGTTACACCAGCAGTTGCATTTGCAGTATCGTGTGACTGTAGTGTAATTGTTGCATTAGTATCAGTACCATTTCCTAGTACATGTAAAAGAGTACTTGGATTATTATACCCAATACCTAATCTACCAGTAATGCCGCCGCTTAGTGCTATTCCTCCAATAAAAGTACCACCAGCACTTGCACTAACTGCATCACTTACACTAGTTGCATTTTGTGCTATAATTTCAACAAACTCACCTACATTACAACCAGTTGTTAATACAATAGTTGTTCCGTTGGTATCGTTAAATTCGACTGTTCTACGAAGTTTTACGCCATTTACATACACATCTACATACCCAGTTGTGTATGTAGCTGTAAAAGTTGTTTGATTTGCTGTAGCTGTATAGGTGTAACGGTTTTGACTTCCTGGAAATGTAAGATTTGTAATACCGCTACCGTCTCCAGTAATTACACCAGTAAATGTAGGATTATCTATAGGTGCTTTGAGTGCAATGTTGTTTGCAGTTGTTGTAGCAAAATTAGGATCATCTCCTAGAGCCGCCGCTAGTTCATTTAGTGTGTCTAATGTAGCAGGTGCTGAGTCTGTAATGCTTGCTACAATATTTGTAGCAGTATCATATCCGTTATTTGATAGATATGTACCTACA
>MDTG01047112.1_pt1 | contig 16564 bp, 13 predicted proteins | sample 811421 | NCBI WGS metagenome assembly MDTG01 (sample SAMN05326645, study PRJNA326480) | marine metagenome | isolation source: seawater | place: Pacific Ocean: South East | collected 2011
CTCCCATATCTTAAGACAAAGTACCATCGGCGCTGAAGGACTTAACTTCCGAGTTCGGAATGGGATCGGGTGTAGCCCCTTCGCAATAATTACCAGGCAACGAGTTATAGTATTTTTAATTTAATAAGTAAACAGGCTTTTATTGGCAATTTTTGTGGGATTTGGTGGGCGTGATAAGAATTGAACTTATGACCTCTTCGATGTCAACGAAGCGTTCTACCACTGAACTACACGCCCTAAAATTTTAATTTAATTATTATTTTTTGTAATAATTTTCTTTTCATCCAACTTTTTAAGTGTATTTAGTTTTAAAAATATAAATGGATTAAAAAATAATATCTTAAATAGACTTATTGTGCTCTTAAAATTCCCTTTTTTAAGTAAATGAAAATTTAATTTAAGTGTATAAATTATTATTATAGAGTTTAAAAGCTTTAACTCTTTGTCGTTGAAATTTTTTGTTTTTAAAATGTTTCTACTAATTAAAATATTCTCTCTTAGAACTGTTTCTTTCAAAAGAACTGATTTAGACATATTATTATCTGGTTGAAAGACAGTTGTTAAATATTCCTTAATAATATGTATATCGCCTTTATTTATCAATTTTAAAGTTAAATCATAATCTTGAGCATATTCCAGATTGTCAGTATACCAACCTACCTCCTCTGCATCTTTTCTTTTATACATTATTGATGGATGAGGTATTGTATTAATAAAATTTAATCTATTTTTTAATTGATCATTACTCATTTGGGTGGCAAAAATTCTATGTAGTTTAAAATTGTTATCCAGAATTTTGGTCCATGTACTACAAATTGAAATATTTTTATTTTTCTTAAAAACTTCAACTTGTTTTAAAATTTTATCATTATGGAAAAAATCATCTGCGTCTATAATGGATACTAATTCACCTTTTAATTTTTTAGTCGCAGCAATTCTGCTCTTCCCTAATCCTAAATTTTCTTTATTTTCGTAAATAAAAATTTTTTCATTTTTAAATCTTTTAACAATCTCCAAAGTGTTGTCAGTAGAGCCATCATCCCAAACAATTAGCTCCCAATTGTCATAAGTTTGATTTAAAACACTTTCTATCGCTTTTGAAATAAATTTTTCAGCGTTATAGCAGTTTAACAGTATCGATACTAAAGGACTTTCAGATTTCACAAAAATTTAAAATTATTTCATTTTTTTAAAAACTAAGGTCATCATATTTCCTGGATGAGGTGGTGAAACTTTTTTCATATTTTTTAAATTTTTAAAATCTAATTTATAATTTTTGTAGGGAGTTTCATCATATTGAAAAGCAATTTGTAAATTTAAAAAATTATGTTTAAGAAAAAAAAGACCCAAGTTTAAATGATTGAAGTGATAAATATGACCAAAATTATTTTGGTTAAATTTATTTGGAGCGATTAAATAAGGTAAAGATAAAGTATTTGGCGTAGCTGTGATGTAAAAAATTCCACCTTGTTTGAGACATCTAAATAATTTTTTTAAAACAGAGGCGAAATCAGGTATATGCTCTATAACTCCGCGCATTATAATCAAGTCGAATTTTTTGTTAGAAATATTTTTATATCCTAAATAATTGATTGAACCTTTTTTCTCAATACTTTTGTTAAACTCATATCCAAATTTTTGTGATTTAAATTTTTTTAAAAACTCTCCATTACCACAGCCAAAATCTAATATTTTTTTATGTCTTGAGTCTATATAATTTTTAAGAAGATATTTTTTATCTAAGTTATACTGAATTTTTCTGTTTTGATAACCAATAAAATTTTTTTTTTTGTAATACTTGCCAAAATACTCTTCACCGTAGTACTCACTCAATTTTTTTTGAATTATATTTCTTTTTTGTCTGAGTAAGGAACTAAATACTAACCCACATTTATCACATTTGTAATAATTTACTTTTTTCATGTTTATTTTGTCGTAAAAATTATAATAGAAACTTATGTTTTTACTTCTAAAAGGCCTTTTGGATTTTTTTTTATCTAAAAAACAAAAACAGTTCATATTAGTTTAATAATTCTTTAAATTTATTTTCATTTTTCATTAATATACAGTTATTTTTTTTTCTTAAAGAATATAAAAAGATATCTTTAGATATCTGATTAATCATCACGCTCGGCCATATATTTTTTGATAATTTATCTCTAAATGGATCTAAACTCACATGCAAAACATTTAAGTTGTTTTCTAGTGCTAAGAAAATTGTAGTCGAAAGCCCCAAGACTATAATTGTATCTTTTGAAAAATAAGAAGAATTATTTTTATTCTTTGTTTTTGTTCTTAAAATTTTTAAAATACTTTCTTTAAGTTTTACTTGCTCAGTTTTACTATCAGGAGAAGGATGCATTGCTACAATAAACTTTTTTAGAATATCATTTCCTAATTTGTGGTTTAAGTTTTTTATGGATAGTATTATTTTTCTCTTATTATTTATTTTATAAGGAAAAAAAATTTTTTTTCTTAATTGTTTTTTAATTTTTAAACCTCTTTTATAGTTTAATGAGGGTATTAATTTAATATCATTTTTATCCCAATTTAATTTTTTAAAAAAATTCAACTGATCTGGCGAATAAATGAAAATTTGATCAGGGGCACCATTTCTATTTAATAATTCAGTTTGGAAAGGGTGTGTGTAAGCCACGTATCCGACTGTTCTTATATCTTGATTGATTTTTTTAACTTCATAAAAAATGAGATTTTGAAATGGTTGCCCTTCGTATGGCATTATGACATTTTTAATTTTATATTTTTTAAATATTGGTTTAATTAATTTTAAATTTTGATAAGCATAGCATGTTTGAGAGGAAAGAGAGTGAAAAAGTTTTAAAATGTTCAGCCTGCAATTAATCAAATTTTTAAAAAAGTAATTTATTAAAAAAATAATATTCGGAAACTTATTTTTTTTTCTTTGAATAATGAAGATATTATTATCAATTTTTCTGGGTAGATTGTCATCAAGATAAATAACTAACCACAAAATTTTTTTATATTTTCTAGAATTGATTTTAAAATATCTATCATCTAAAGAACCGTTTTTTTTAAAATTATTTTTTTTCCCCCATGTTTTTACGATATAGTCATAATCTAAATTGCTATTATTATTAATCAATTTAGGCTCAGAAAAAAAAGAAATTGATAATAAATGTTTAAATAAACTAATTATATAAAGAAAAAGACTATTTTTTTTTTTTAGCCAATTATTAATTTTTGAATGACACAATGTAGACTCTTGAGAGGAAAAATATAAATGAGAACTAGCACAATAATCTACAGATTTTGTATCTAATTTTTTGGTATATTTTTTTATTTTTGAAATAATTTTTTTTCTATCAAAATCAAAATTATTTTTCATACTTCAATTTATTTATATACAAATCTAATCCTTCAGATATTTGAATAAATTTTTTAATCTTAAAGCTTTTTTTTAATTTTAAATTATTAGAACAGATAAAATTTTGATCTCCGGGAGTGTTTTCTAAAATATTAATTTTACAACCTCTAAATTTCTTTTTTATTAAATTTAGCAAATTGCTAATTTTAACTGGATTTCCCGTACCGACATTAAAATCTTGATTTATAATATTTTTTCTAATTAAAGATTGAAACCAAACTTCAACAACATCATCTATATAAATAAAATCTCTTACTCTTAAAATACTACCTTTTACATCAATTTTATTTTTTTTTAATGCCTGAGCTAAATAAATACTTACCATACCTTGCTTCAGATTTGTCAAATCTTGCCCTGGTCCATAAACATTAAACATTCTTAAATTTATATAAGGAATTTTTTTTTTAAAAATTTTAAGATAGTTTTCTGATGCTAATTTACCCACACCGTAGCAAGATAAAGGATTTAAGGATAAATTTTCTTTAACCTTATATTTATAGTTTCCATAAACTGACATTGAACTTGCGTAAATTATTTTTTTAACTCTATTTTTAATAGCATAATTAATTAAGTTTAAGGTTGAAATTGTATTTTTACTTAAATCTTCAATGGGATTTTCAAAACTAATCTCACCAGATGATTGACCACTCAAATGAAGGATAAAATCAAGTTGATTGGGTAGTTTGTTAAATTTTTTTTTTTCAGTAACGTCTAAATTTATTAAATCAACCTTATTAGGAATAGAGTCCTTTTTTCCGCTTGAGAGATCATCTACACCATATACCTTAAAATTTTCGTCAATTAATCTAGAAGCAATTTTTGATCCAATAAATCCTGCTACACCGGTAATTAAGACTTTTCTGATCACTTTAATTTTAATATTTTTGTTACTTTATTAACGTCAGATTTTACATCAACGGCTTGACTATTTTTATTTAATTTAATCATTTTTACTGATTTCCCAAATTCTAAGAACCTTAATATTTCTATATCTTCAAAGCTTTCTAAATAACCTTTTTTTCCTGATTTAGCAAAAATTTGTAGTTCTTTAAAATTGAAGGCATAAATCGATACTTGTTTTAAAAACTTTATTTTTTTAATATTTTTTTTATTTTTTGTTCCAGGTATTAAAGCTCTAGACATATAAATAAGGTTAGAAAATTTATCTAATATTACTTTTGGCGTATTAATATTTTTCGCTTCTTTTAAGTTTGATAAAGTGTAACCACAAATTACATGATCTTTAAATTTTTTTTTTGCATTATATATCTTAATTATATCTTTTGGTTTAATTAAAGGTTCATCACCTTGAACATTTATAATAATATTATTTTTATATTTTTTTGAGGCATGAAAAACTCTATCAGTCCCGGTAAGACAGCTTTTGGGCGTTATTAATGAGAGGAAATTATACTTTTTACAGACATCAAGTATTCTTTTATCATCAGTAGCTATTATTATATTTTTTCTACTAGTGACTTTGGCGCAAATTTCTCCAACTCTAATTATCATTTCTTTGCCAAGTAATTTAGCTAATGGTTTTCCTGGAAATCTTGAAGATTTATATCTAGATGGTATTATAATTTTAATATTTTTAATCATTAAATCCTAAAAGATAAATTTTTGTATTTTGTTTTTGTTAAACTTTTAAATTTTCCTGAAAAAAATTTGCTTCTAAAACTTTTTAAAATTTTTTCAGTTTGGTCATGTTCGGGATCAGATTTTTCATAACCATCAAAACCTGCGAATTTAATTACACTTGCTTTTCCAGATATTGCAATGGCTAATCCATAACCAACGGCAAGAGGGTATGGTAACGAACAAAATGATTTGTTAACTTTAATTTTTTTTTCGTCAATCTTTAAGCCATAATTAAAATAATTTTTCAAATTGTTTTTAATTGATAATTTAAAATTATATTTTAAAGACTCCAAAGGTAGTACTAAAGGACAATTAAGTCTATTGAAATATTCTTTATCTGACATTAGTCTAAAAGGATGACAACTAACTCTCAAATTTACAAATTTTTGATCTATATTTTTATGTGTGTTTAATGAAATTACAAAATAGTTTTCTTTGTAAATTTTTTTTTGGATTTTTATTTTATTATTCTTTAAATTTTTTCCGGGGCCTACAATTAAAACTTTTCTACTTTTTAATATTTTAACATCAAATAACCTTTTTGAAGTATCTTTAAATTTTGATTTAAAGTAAATTGAATTTATTAACCTATTTGGACTAAATTTTTTCGTATCTGATCTAGATAGTGATTTAATAATTCTAAGATAATCTATTTGATTATATCTTTTATCAGATAAAATCCTCTGGATATATGTTGGGTGAATTTTATTTATAGCAGCAAGTCGATAATATTTATTTGGTCCCCATTTATATATTTTTTTTAAGCTTTCAAAGTAAGATTTAAGTTTTGTAAAATTCTTTGTTTTTTTATAATTATTTAAATAAGTTAAAATATCTTCAGTCTTAAGATTTCCTGGGCCTCTTCCCATGCCTGTTATTGTGCAATCTATCCAATTAACACCATTTTTGATTGCTACTATTGAATTTTTTAAAGCTAATTTAAGATTATTATGTGCATGTAATCCAATTTCAAATTTTCCAGAATTATTTATTAATTTTATCAATTTTATTAGTTTATTAGGTTTTAAAGCCCCAAGGCTATCTGCAAGATAAATATTTTTTATATTATGTTTTTTCAAAAAAAATAATATTTTTTTAAAATTGACTAATTTAAGTTCGGTAATTTGCATAATATTTATGAATATCTTTAATTTTAGTTTCTTTAAGTAACTAATACATTTACCTAGCTGTTCAATTTCGTGATGATGGCAAGCAATTCTAATAAACTTAATCGAATGAATATTTTTTTTTTGTATTAATTTTTTTAAATGCGCAATTTCCAGTTTATTTTTTTTAATCAAATCACTAGCATTGATCATTATACCAAGATTAATTTTTTTTGGTGTTTTAAGTTTTTTTAAAAGCTTGTTTTCTGTATAAGCAGTAAGACCTTTTAATTTTTTCTCTTCATTAAATCTAAAACCAAGTTCGATATATTTAATACCTGAGGTTGCAATATTATTTAGATATTTTTGAATGTTATTAAATTGAAAATTCCAATTGTTATAATATCCGCCATCTCTTAACGTGCAGTCTAACAATTTAATGTTATTAATTTTTTTCATAGGTTTAGAGTAAAACTTTATAGTTTTATCGCAAATGAACCTGAGACACGATTGAGTTTTTTTGAATGTGTTTGATTTTTACACACATTACAGATTGTATTATTTTTAATTTCCTTTTTATCACCAAACTCTGATCTAGATGATACATAGTTTTCTGAATTCCATATATTGCTGATGGTCTCATTGTTTATATTAGAAAAATCTGATTTAGGATCGTCGATTATGCAACATGGATTTACTCCGCCGTCCCAATTTATAACGATACCACTCCATGGCCAATGACATGGTTTTGTTTCGTTATCTTTTGCTGATCTTGAAGGGGCATTACCACCTTCATAAGTACTATAAATATGATCTTTATTTGTTGGTAACCACTTTGTATCCATATTTGGATTATGTTGAATTTTTTCAACTTTTATCTCATCAGGATCAAACTCTTTTCCAAATTTAAAAAAATCGTCATGCTGATGTTCATTTTGCCTCATACTTAACATTGCTAATTCTAAAATCGGTTCTTTTAAATTAAAGTCATTTTTAATTTTTGTGATTTTTTTTAAGTTTTTATTAACTAGATCAAAATTTCCTTTTTTTCTGTACTTCTCGTAGACATCTTGATCAAGCCCATCAACATCTACATGGATTAAACTTAATCCAGATTTTAATAATTCTTCTAAGTAATTTTCTTTGAAATCAAGAGATAAATTTGTTGAAATCCGAGACCAAAGGTTATTTGCTTTTGTATATTTTAACATTTCTACTAAATGTTTGTTCAATGTTGGCTCTCCCCAATTATATAAATGAATCTCAATGCAATATTCTTTGACCTCATCAATTATTTTTTTAAATTTTTCTAATTTCATTATTCCTTTTTTTCTATCTGATGCATTTAATCCTGTCGGACATAATTGACATCCAAGATTACATGCGTTTGTAGGTTCAATAATTACCCTATACGGTTTTGATTTTAATCTTGTTTTAAGTTGCTCCTCCTCAACGCAAGCTATAATAAAATTTTTGATTTTTTTAAGGTTAAGTGTGTGAATCGAGTATTTATCAAGATGTCTTAAAAAATTTCTTTCTTTAGCTATATTAAGTAAATTCTCAAAGTCATTGGAATTTTCTATTTCTTCTATTTTTATAGTTTTTAAATGCATGAGTTGAATCTAATAAATTATTTACGTATTATAGGCAATCCTATTTTCTTAGAAAAGCTTATAAATCTTGAATTGTTTCTATCGTATTTTAAAATATTGTTCATTCTCTTATAAACTAATTTTTTCCATTTTATGTTATTAACTGTCTCAATAAATGTTACAACACGATCTATCTCTTCAGTTTCAAAAGAATTTGTCCAAAATTCCCCTTTCTCTTTTAACTTAGTTGGCCATCCAAACTTTGAGGATTCTAATTTTTTAAATCTTCCTGTTACTGAAAATACTCCAACTTTAAAATTTCTGGAAAGTGCTTCATATAATAATGTTGATGTTGAACCAAAAATATAACTAGCGGTTCCCATAATATCATATGATGATTGTGATCTAGGAATGTAAATATATGATCCTTTACCTAGCAATTTATCGTAAAATTTAATTGCTTTTGAAGTATCGAACGATTTACCAAGAATATGAATGGGTTCTTTATTGTTTTTTCTAAAATATTCAAAAAACTTTTTATAAAACCTATTTTCCATTTCAAAATACTTTGACCAATAACTATGAGAAGACTGAATATCTGTATTTCTACCAATTAAAAGATATTTATATTTTTTTTTTTTTTGCAAGATATTTATATTGTTATTTGTAAATGATCCAAAATCTAAATAATTTGCTTTACAAATTTTATCAAATTCTCTACCAACAGCTTTATTAAACACTATAAAATAATCTATTTCATTTTCTTTTTTACTAATCATATTTCTATTTTTCAGAGGAATAATTTGATTTTCTATATTAAGTCTCCAAGATCTCTGAATTAGAATAAAAATAATATTTGGAAATTTTTTTTTTAATTTTAAATATCCAAAATTTGTATCTGTTAAGGATAGAACATATTTTGGATCTGAATATTTAATAAATTCATTTTTATAATTTTTTTGGTTTAATCTTAATTTAAAAATGAGTTTAATAATTATATAAAAATTTAAACTTTTGTTGTTTGTAAATCTAACATCTAAAAAAATAATATCATCTTTGTCAAAAAAATTTATTAATTGTTCTGTTCCAGCTCTATCATAAATTAGTAACTTCTTACAACTTGGCTTTTTCCAATTATCTAAATAAAAAATAGATTTAACAATTGTATTTAACATATCAAAAATATATTTGATCATCTCAAAAAATTATTCTTTGATTATTTTAAAATTCTCTATTTTAAACACTTGATCAAAATATTTTTTTAAATCCTGATTGTGTGAAATAAATATAACGGTTTTATCTTTGTAAAATTTTAAAAAATCTTCTAAAAACTCTTTTTCTGTTTTTTTATCTAAAGAATTAGTGCTCTCATCAAATAAGATTACTTTAGGGTTTTTAAAGATTTCCCTGGCGATTCCTATCCTCTGTTTTTGACCGCCAGAAATTTTTATTCCATTTTGACCTACTAGACTATTATGCCCATCTTTAAGCGATTCAACAAATTTGCTTAATTTTGAATATTCAATACATTTTTTTAAATATCCCTTTTCAATGTCATTGTTAAACAATGTAATATTATTTTTAATTGTCTCGTCAAATAAGAAAACAGATTGCGGGACATAACCTAGTATTTCACCAAAAGAGAAAAATGATTTGGAATAATCTTTATTATTAATAATAACTTTTCCACTAATTGTTTTTTTTAATCCTAATAAAATATCCATTAAAGTTGATTTTCCAGAGCCCGTATCACCATAAATAAATATTTTATCATTTACTTTAATTTTTAAATTTAATCCTTCAAAAACCTTTTTTTTTCCATAATTAAAATTAATTTCATTTAATTCTATGAACTTGAATGATTTTATATTTTCTAAGAGAAAATTGCTTTTACGGTCTAAATCTTTTTTAAGTTCTATTATAGATTTACTATTGTATCTTAATCTATTAAATGAAGAAATTAGACGGTTTGCAGATGGTAAAAATTTAAAAGCCGCACCAGCAAATACACCTAAAATTGTTAAGAAATTATCAATTTCTATATTGGAAAAAAATAGAACAAAAAATACAATAAATATTAAGATTAAAATTGCTAATGTTTCAAAATAGATTTTGGGTAAAGAATTTAAGAAATTAACATTTGCAAAATTAATTTTTAATTTTTCAGAAATTTTTTCATAATTAAAATAAAAAAACTTTTCAAGTTTTGATACTTTTATCTCTTTAATAGCTGCAAAAGTCTCTTGTAAAGTTTTTGATCTAATGTTTTCTGTAATTTGTCTTTCAAAGCCAAGTTTTTTAAAAAATTTTTTGAAAAATACAAAGAAAATTATAGAAAAGAAACTTACTAAAAAAAATACTAAAAGAAAAACTTTTGGATTATAGATAATTAAGAATGAAACTATTCCTATAAGAATAAAGATTTCGGTAAAGATATTAGAAAATGCTAATAAAGACGACCTTAATGCAGGTAAATCAATCCTAAAACGATTAACGAATTCTGAGGTATTAGTATTTAAATGAAAATTATATGGTCGATTAATATAAATTGAAAACAACTTTTGGGACTTTTTTTCTAGCGTGCTTGCAAGAATGCGTGACTCAACATAATGGAAGAGTACAAAATATAAATTTTTTATTATATAGATTGCTCCTAATAACGTAATTGAGATAATAATTAACTCTTCACTACTTGGATAATTAAGTAAGTGATTAGTTTTTTCAAGAAATGGGTATTTATCGAAAATATTTTGATTCGATAGGCTAAGTATTATAGGTATGATTAAACTTATTCCCAGCATTTCTAAAATTGAAGCTATAATCATCATAAAAATTAGAACAAAAAATCTTTTTTTATCCTTTAAATTTAATATTTTAAAAATGTCTCTCATTCAAAAACAATTCTTGATTTAAGTTTTTCTAAAGGATTAACTTCTTTAAAATTATAATTATAATTAAAGTTTCTGATTATCTTTTTTATTTTTCTGTTATTCCACCATTTTTCTAAATTATTGTAATTTTTATTAATTAATTTAGAAAATTCTTTTGAATTATTTTGAATAATGCCAACTTTTTTTAATTGTAAAAAATCATTATAACACTCTGTACGGAACATGTTTTTATTAAAATTAGAAATAACAAAACACGGAATATTATAGTATAAACACTCTGCAAAGACTGTAGACACTAATGAGTTCACCACTACAAAGCTAGAGTTTTTTAAAGATTTTTTAATTGGTGAATATCGATTTTGAAAAACAGAAAAATTATTAAACTTCAACCACTGTTTTTTTTCATATTCATACATGTCATTTGAAAAAATTTTAGGGGACCCAAGTCTAATAATAATTTTTTCTTTAAGATCTTTTTTCAATCCAGAAATAAAATTTTTTTGTAAATTCATATTTTCTTCTATATCGGATAAAGTATGTTCTGTTGAAATAATTCGATTCTGGTATTTATAAGGATAATATTGTACCATTAAAATATTTTTTTTATTTCTTTTGAAATTATTTTTTCCACTCATAATTAAATTAAAGTTTTGAGATATTTTTTTATTCTTGAATTTTTTTTTTCCCCAAAAAAGAAATTTATCACAACACATCACATCTCTATCGAAGAAACTAGAGAACTTGGGAAATATATAGCCATTTCCATGCTGACCAATTATTAATGTTGCTTTCCTCTCTCTTTTTTCTGCTAACCAAATTTTAAATATGTCATCATAAAAATGAGAGTTAGAAGTAAAGATTTTTTGAGGATTTTTTTCCCAATTTAGTTTTTTTTCAATAAAAATTTTATACTCCTTATAGTTCTCTAAATAACTTTGGGGAATAAATTTAATTAATAGAAGTTTCAAAAAATCTTTTTGTGAAAGATTTTTAAAATCTTTTATTTTTATATTTCGTAACTTTGTATTTATTTTGAAACTGTTATTTATAGAGATCTTTTGGTTAAAATTGAGAGAATTATTTATAGACTTTTGAAATTTTATTTCATTTAAAAAACCTAAATAAGAGGAAATTATGAAATATTTTTCAGTTTTAGTTTTAAAAATAATCTTTGAGAAAATTTTAAGTAAGAGAGATTTAAAGTTGAGCTTTTTTTCAACTTTTTCTCTAGTATCAAATTTAAAGTTTTTTATTTTATAATTTATTTTAGGATGAAAATATCTAATTAATATTGAAATTAAAAAACCATTCCATCGATCGTCCTGAAATAAATTAAGAGATGATTTGGAGTCTTTAGGCACATAATTTTTTATATTTAAATTTATAAAACTGAAGCTTTTTATTTTATAATTTTTTAAATTTTTTATAAATTCAAATTTATCTTGATATACTGTTAAAAATATAATCAACCAATTTCCAAATATTTGTTCCCAATACTTTTCTGAAAAATTTGTTTTGTGTATTTTATTAAGATATTCTGATAAAAAACTTTTTAAAAACTTGTAATTTTCAAATATTTTTTTGTAACTTCTTTCTTTCTTTTTATGATTTGACCAGGGATAATCTACTATTTTTTTTTTTATTTCATATTTCAATCCATTGCCTATTTCACACCATTTTCCAAGAAATAATAAATTTGTTTTTTTCTTAGGAAACAACTCCTTTAGTGGCACCGTAATCAGGTGATATTTCTTTATCATCTATAAAATGAAGTTTAATAAAATGAAATTAGACTTTTTCTATTTTTATTATTAGATACTTTTTTATCTAAATAAAACGAGTCAGTTTTAATGTGTCTTGAGCTAATTTCTTCAATTATTGCTCCATCGTTTGAGATCCCTTTAAACTCATGAATAATACCGGGTTTTATTGTGTAAATTTCACCAGGTCCCATTATTTTGCTAAAAACTTTTCCTTTTTCCTTTAAAGTTAACTTGATTTTACCAAAAATAATAAGAAATGTTTCTTGTTTAATTTTATGATATTGCGCTGGGTGCTTTTGATTTTTAAACATAAATAAAAGTTTTTTGCAGTAATCTTGGTTTACTACGGTAATCATGCATAATCCAAACTTGTTAAATTTTTTAAGTCCGTAATGATGAGAAATTTCCAGTCGTGACAAAGGTGGAATAATAACGCTCGCTCTTCTCACTAAATGTCTAATTTTTTCTCTTATTTCTGAAATTTGATCTCTTGTATTTTTGATAACAATATTTTTTTTAATAATTGGCGCGCTGTTTGAGATATTGTTTTTAGTAATAAATTTAGAAAATTTAGAGAAAGAATTTGCGGTCAATTGATTTTTTGCTGCAGGAAATTGGAAATTTACTTTTTTTGAGTCAATAATTTCGTTTTTTTTAATTAAATTATAATTTTTTATGTAAACTCCCCTTTTAAAATTTCTTAATTGTTGTTTTTCTTTAAAAACATCTTTTTCTCTACTTTTGACATTTCCAACTTGGTCAACTGTTGCATATAAAAAATCTAGCCATCTTGACATCTGTTTATCATTTACAGAATACTTATTTAATTTAATTGATCCTTTGCTTACACCAATATGTTTTTCGAATATCCTTGCTCCCATTGAGTAGCCTATCGATCCAGAGAGATATTCCTCTGGGTTTTCATGTAAAGATATTCCTCCAATTTTATCTCCATAAAATTTTCTCAACTCTTGAAAATAAATTAAATTTAAATCAGAGGAATTTGTAGGATATTTTGCAACACAGTACAAAAATTTGATATTCATTTTCCTTGTCGCAAAGTAACTAACAACACTAGAAATTTCATTTTTGTTTAGTCCTCCGAGACTGCAAATAATTTTTTTATTTTTTGCTTTTTTAGAAATATGATCAATTAATGGCCAATCGGTTGCGGAACAACTCGCTATCTTCAAAAAATCAAACTTATCTTTTATTACTTTATCGACTGAGATTTCATCAAAAGGGGTGCATATTAAAATAAATTTTTTCCTGCTAAATTTTAATATTTCTCTCCATTTTTCTTTTGATAAAAATGTGTCCTTGAATCTAAGAACTTGTTTGTCTTCACTATTAAAAAAACTAGGATGAATAAAAGTTGGTAAGTCTCTATATTGAAACTTAATTGCAAAATCAATTTTTTTTCTATACTTTAAAGACATTTGATAATATTTCTTAATTATCAACTTAGCATGAGAAAGTTTTCCCATATGATTATTTGCTAGTTCAAAAATTACCAGAGGTTTCATAGTATATAATTCATTATATTATTGAATTAAGCTCCTTTTTATTTTGTTTTTTTGGTTTTTTTCCCAATGATTTTCTCTAAAATAATTTATTTTAGCAAGTTTTTTGTTTTTTAACAAATACTTTACTAAAAGCTCACTTTTACATGTGGGTATGAATTTTTTTGCAAGTTCCCTCATAAGTTTTAAATCTTCTGTATAATCAAGGGTTAATCTAATATTATTTTTTTTATAAATTTTTTTAATTTTTAGATAACTTCTTTTTAGTTTTGCTTTTTTCATAAATGGCTCCACCATTTCACTGTCTAAATTTTTATTTTTTAAAAATAACCCTCTCATTTTTTCTAGTCCCTTTATTGTTAAAATATGTGTAAATAATCCTGTTATCATGTTCTTTGGAGCACTTAAAACATCAAAATTGCCGATCTGGTTCATTTTATTTTTGTATAGTTCATAATCAAAGAAAATATCATCTCCATCTACAATTAAAGCTTTTTTAATATTCATGAATAAAAAGCATTGGTGCCATCTTCTGAGTTTATTTTTGTTATCTCCCCTAAAAATTTTAATTCTGAACTTTTTTTTTACATATTTGCACAAGTAATCATCAGACTTATTTTTTGTAGTTGCCAGAACAACAGGTAAATTAATTTTTTTTGATCTTAAAATTAAAATGTCAATAGCTTTATATTTCCCTATTTTTTTATTTATTTTATTATTTAGCCTGCTAGAATTTGACCTAGCAGTAATAAGAACTGCAGTTTTCAATTTAGTCTTTTAAAACCCATTTGTTTTATAGGTCCTTCTAATTGTTGAGATAAGTTTCTTTTTTTTAAATGATAAGAAATTTTTCCAAAAACTTTATTACAGGCCTTTTCGTATTTGCCCAATGCTTCTTCTGTTTGACGATAGTTGGAGTAGCACCTATCTGACGCTAGAATATTTTCTTTCAACATTTCTTGGATAAAATATGTAATTATAATTGGCCAATCATTCTTTTTTCCATTAATAATTTTAAAACTTGATAAAGGGTTAATTCCAGAAATTTCTAATCTTAATTTCTCATTTGTTTGAGTTGGTAAATTAAATTTAGCTAAACATTCTGGACCATTGTTTAAATTTTGTTGATAACTAATACCAGCTTTGGAAGCAGCACGTATCCAAATATTTCTAATTTTTTCACCTTTTTCAGCCAATATTTTTCCTAAATTTAATCTTTTATGTTTTTTTAAAAATTCAACTGCACAGGCAGGGCCCAACCTTTCAGTCCAATTTGTACTGCTTATAAATGAGTTTTTTGCCTCTTCCATAATTTTTTTTTTCCCAACTAAAGCAGAAATTGGAACGCCGTTTGCCATTGTTTTTCCAAAAGTTGCGAGATCAGGGTAAATGCCAAGATCCATATGTACTCCTGATGTATTATTTCTCCATGCACATGTAATTTCATCAAAAATTAAAACACATTTATTCTTATCAGCAATTTTTCTTATGGATTTTAAAAAAGCTTTACAACCTAGTGTATTTCTAGCTGGCTCCATTATTATTGCTGCACATTCTTTAGCTCTTTTCTTAATAACCTGATCTAAATCTTTACAACTATTAAAATTAAAAGGTATTACTGTTTCTGCTAAACCTTTTGGAACACCGCTGGGCTCTAAACCTGCTAATAAATGATTGTTCAAATTACGACTATCTTTTAAATTTGTTGCTAAATACCAGTCATGCCATCCATGGTAACCGCAAATCATAACTTTGTCTCTTTTGGTATAAGCTCTAGCCAATCTCACCGCCATGGCAACCATTTCTCCTCCCGTTCTTGCGAATTTAACTTGATCTGCCCAATTGTGAGATTTTAATAACATTTCTGCTAGAATAATTTCCTCTGGTGGATTTAATGTGGTTAGCGGACCTTCTGAAATAATTTTTCTAGCAACTTTATCAATATCTGGATCTGAATATCCAAGCACACACGAACCAACTCCTATCATTGTAAAATCTAAGTACTTCTTACCTTTTAAATCCCAAATGTTAATTCCTTTTGCTTTTGAATAATAGGTAGGCCATTTTCCTCCGGGCAAGTACATCTCTGGTCTTTTTCCAAGTAAACCACTTAGCCCTGGAATAATTGAATGAGCATATTCTTGAAGCTTTTTATTATTCTTTTTAAACTTTTTATACATTTTTGAATATTTGCTTTAATAATCCCATAACCATTAATGAATATTTTAAATTTAGAAATTCCAAATCCTTATTAGTTTTTTTATTAGTTTTCAATAATAATTTTAATTCACTTATAAAGTCTTTTCTTCTCGTTATTTTAAAAGAATACACTTTTTGTTTTTTATAATACTCTTCTACTTTTTCAACTCCTTTTTCCAATTTTCTATGCCAATTTAAGTTTTTGTTTTTATCAAAATTTATATCTATTTTTTTAATTGGAGGATTATTTAAACTGTTTGCAATAAGTTTAAGAGATTTATTTTTCAATTTATATTCTAATCTAATTTCTTTATCGTATTTCCTTTTATTATTTTTTTTATAAAATATTTTTTTTGAAAATTTTGGTTTTTCATCCTTAAAGATTATTTCCCTAAGAATTATAAAAAAATGTAAAGCGTGAGAATATTCGTGTGAAACACCTC
>MDTG01290565.1_pt1 | contig 16564 bp, 18 predicted proteins | sample 811421 | NCBI WGS metagenome assembly MDTG01 (sample SAMN05326645, study PRJNA326480) | marine metagenome | isolation source: seawater | place: Pacific Ocean: South East | collected 2011
AATATCCAAAAGCTAACAAGTCTGTGTTACAAAAAGCTCAGTATGAGCAAAAAAAATTCAAGTGTAAATCTTAAAAACGGTTTTAAAGATTTTAAAGATTTATCAAACATTTTTTTAGATTTTACAAATAAGCTAGGCGCATTAAAAAAAAAAAAAATACGTAGTCGCGGTATCAGGTGGCCCAGATAGTCTAGCACTTGCAGCACTAACAAAAGCTTACTCTTTTTCTAATAAAGTTAAATTTTTTTATGTATTAATAGATCATAATATTAGAAAAAATTCTTACCAAGAGGCTCAAAAAGTAAAAAAAATTTTAAAAAAAAAAAACATTAGTTTAAAAGTTTTTTCTAACAAAAAAACTATTGTCAAAAATTTTCAAGCTGAGGCCAGAAATTCTCGATATGACATACTCGTAAAATATTGTAAGAAAAATAAAGTAAAAGTCCTACTAACTGCACATAATTTTGAGGATCAGGTTGAAACTTTTTTAATAAGACTCTCAAGGGGAAGCGGTTTAAGAGGTTTGTCTGCAATGAAACCAATTAGCAAGATTAATGGGCAAATTAGTTTATATCGACCTTTGCTAGAGATTAAAAAGAAATTTTTAATCAAAATATCAAAAAATACTTTCGGAACGTATATTAAAGACCCGTCTAATGTAAGTCAAAAATTCTTAAGAACTAAAATAAGAAATTTAAAAAGACCTTTAGAAAAAAGCGGTATTAAATATGAAAAAATTTTTAAATCTATTGAAAATTTATCATCAAGCAGCAAAACTATAGATGGATTTTTAAACAAAATTTTTACAGAATTAATTAATAAAAAAAATAAAGAAATATTGATAAATTTTAAAAAATATAAGAATTTAAATAAGGATATCAAAATAGCGCTGATTAATGAATCAGTAAAAAGATTAAAAAAAAATTACTATGATTTGAGGTCAAAGAAAGTGGAAAACTTGATTAAAAAATTGGATAGCAGGGAATTCAAAAAAACTTCTCTAGGAGGATGTGTTTTTTTTAAAAAGGACGAAAATTTATGTTTAAAAGCTGAAAAATTTAAACTTTACAAGTAAATTTGCCACTTTTTGTCTTATTTACACCTTAATGAATGATAAATTATACTTGTTTAATAAAAAACAATGCTTATTTAGACAATATATGAATATTAAAAATTTAATAATGTGGGTCATAATAGTTTTACTATCGGTTGGACTATTCAATATGTTTCAAGATCCAAACAAAATTAACACAGAAAGAAATTCTCTAGCATTTTCTAACTTTCTAGATGAAGTGGACGCGGGTAGAGTAGTTGAGGTTCAAATTCAAGGAAATAATATTTCGGGTATTTTAGCTGACGGTAAAAAATTTAAGACATATTCTCCTAATTATCCGGAACTAGTGGATAAACTTTCTTCTAAGGGAGTAAGTATTGTTGCTTCACCACAAGAAGATAAGATGCCGTCACTTTTAGGAATTTTACTATCATGGTTTCCTATGCTTTTGCTAATAGGCGTATGGATATTTTTCATGCGACAGATGCAAGGAGGGAAAGGTGGCGCCATGGGATTTGGAAGATCAAAGGCTAAGTTGTTAAACGAGGCACAAGGAAAAGTTACTTTTAATGATGTAGCTGGCGTTGAAGAGGCCAAGGAAGAAGTTGAAGAAATTGTTGAGTTTTTAAAAGACCCAAAAAAATTTAGTCGCTTGGGTGGGAAAATTCCTAAAGGAGCTTTATTAATTGGACCTCCAGGAACTGGTAAAACTTTATTAGCTAAAGCTATAGCTGGAGAGGCTAACGTACCGTTTTTCGCAATTTCTGGCTCAGACTTTGTGGAAATGTTTGTAGGTGTTGGCGCTTCCAGAGTAAGAGACATGTTTGAACAAGGAAAAAAACATTCACCCTGCATCATATTTATAGATGAAATAGATGCAGTTGGTAGAAGTAGAGGTGCGGGACTAGGCGGAGGAAATGATGAAAGAGAGCAAACACTAAACCAATTGCTGGTAGAAATGGATGGTTTTGATACTAACGAAGGAATAATTTTAATTGCTGCAACTAACAGACCAGATGTGTTAGACCCCGCTTTATTAAGACCTGGAAGATTTGATAGACAAGTCGTTGTTGGTAATCCGGATATAATTGGAAGAGAGGCTATTTTAAAAGTTCACGTTAAAAAAATTAGCACAGGACCAGACGTAAAGTTAAGAACGATAGCAAGAGGAACACCAGGATTTTCTGGTGCGGATTTAGCAAATTTAATAAACGAGTCAGCATTATTAGCCGCTAGGAAAAATAAAAGAGTTGTAACAATGTCTGATATAGAGGAAGCAAAAGATAAAGTTATGATGGGCGCTGAAAGAAGGTCTATGGTCATGTCAGAAGACGAAAAAAAACTTACTGCTTATCATGAGGGTGGTCACGCCATTGTTGCTCTAAACGAGAAAGCGTCCGATCCAATACACAAAGCTACAATTATACCAAGAGGTAGAGCTTTAGGAATGGTTATGAGACTTCCAGAAAGAGATCAATTGTCAGTTACAAGAGAAAAAATGCATGCAGATATAGCTGTAGCAATGGGTGGAAGAATTGCAGAGGAAATTATTTTTGGTCATGATAAAGTTACATCTGGAGCATCATCAGATATAGATATGGTTACTAAAATGGCAAAAAACATGGTTACGAAATATGGAATGAGTTCTGAATTAGGCACTATTGCATACGGAGAAAATGAAGAGGAAGTTTTTTTAGGAAGATCCGTTACTAAACAACAAAATATGTCTGAAGAAACAGCAAAAAAAATAGATTTAGAAGTAAAAAAAATAGTGGACAAAGGATACGAAAGAGCAAGAGAGGTCTTAACGAAAAAAATTGATGACTTGCACAAGATAGCCAAAGCTCTTTTGATCTACGAAACTCTTTCAGGAGATGAAATAAGGGATTTAATTTTAAAAGATATTAAACCAACTAGATCATTTAAAGATGATAAAGAAGATGATGGAAAAGCTTCTTCTGCTTTGGGTTCCTTAGGATTAAAACCTAAACCAGCAATATAGCCCAAATGAGAAAATATTACACTCGGGCGTGTAATTTTTTCTATGGTTCAATATCTAGAAAACTGGTTCAAAAAAAGTTCACATTACCTGTCTGCGGAAATCCATCAATATCTTTCAACCAAATTGAAATTTTTACTAGAGAAAAAAATAAGGTTAATTCTAAAATCATAGAAATTGAAAATATTTCAAAATTACCAAAATTAATTCAAAAAAAAGTTTCTAAAGATATAAAGAAAATAACCTCAAATAGAGAATTTTTAAAAAAAAAAATCATTTTATTATGGGAATTTTAAATATGACTCCTGATAGTTTTTCAGATGGAGGCAAATATAATTCATTTAAGAAAGCATCTCAAAAAATTCAAGAAATGGTAAAATCTGGTGCAGATATAATTGATGTGGGAGGAGAGTCGACTAGACCAGGTTCAAAAATTATTCGTCCAAAAATTGAACTTCAAAGAGTAAAAAAAGTAGTAGAAAAATTCAAAAAAAAATTTCCTAAAAGTTTATTATCGATCGATACAAGAAAATCATTAGTTATGAATTTTTCAATGAAATATAATGTTGACATTATTAACGACGTATCTTGCTTTGAATTTGATCCAAAGTCTTTTGACAATATTAAAAATAAAAAAATTTGGAAGATAATTCATCATATGCAAGGAACACCTCAGACCATGCAATTAAATCCCTCCTACAAACATGTTTTGTTAGATATTTATGATTTTTTTGAAAAAAAGATAAAAAAATTTAAAAATACTAAACATCACAAGAAATTAATATTAGATCCTGGAATAGGTTTCGGAAAAAACTTGAAACATAATTTGATGATTTTAGATAAAATTTCATTATTTCATTCTCTTGGATTTCCTATATTAATTGGAACATCAAGAAAAAGATTTATTAATCAAATTTCTGGTAAATATGATACGAATGAACGAATTGGAGGAACTCTTTCATCAATAATTTACTCCTTTTCACAAGGAATAAAAATTTTTAGAGTACATAATGTTGCGGAAGTTAAACAGGGCCTTTTAGTTTTTGAAACTTTGTTAAATAAATGAAAAAAAAATATTTTGGTACAGATGGGATAAGAGGGACAGTCAATATTGGAAATATCAATGGAGAAAAATTTTTCAAGTTCGGTTTAGCAGCTGGCACATATTTCAAGAATCTTAAAAAGAAGAAACAAGTTGCTATTATTGCAAAAGATACTCGCTTGTCCGGATACACTCTTGAACCGGCTTTAGTTTCAGGTCTGACGTCAGCTGGAATGCATGTATTTACATTAGGACCTCTACCTACTAACGGACTAGCTATGCTAACGAAAAAAATGAAAGCAAATCTTGGAATAATGATTACTGCATCCCATAATCCTTTTCATGACAATGGTTTAAAATTATTTGGGCCAGATGGGATGAAACTATCTGACAGAATAGAGAAAAAAATTGAAAATTTAATAGACACAAAAATAATAAACCATCTCACAGAACCGAAATCACTAGGTAGAGTCAAAAGGTTAGAGGATGGAAACGATAAATATATTCAAATTTTAAAAGATAATTTCCCAAATAACTTTAATCTAGAGGGCATGCGTATAGTTTTAGATTGTGCAAATGGAGCTGGATATAAATCTGCTCCAAAAATACTTGCTGATTTAGGCGCTAAAGTTTTTTCTATCGGTATTAAACCTAATGGCTTAAATATTAATTATAATTGCGGATCAACATTTCCTAGCATTTTAAAAAAATACGTAAAAAAATATAAAGCTGATCTTGGTATATCCCTCGATGGTGATGCTGATAGAGTTATAATGTGTGATGAGAAAGCGCAAATAATCGATGGTGATCAAATTATTGCAATGATTGCAAAAAGATGGAAAAGAAAAAAAATTCTGAAAGGAGGAGTAATTGGCACTCTTATGTCAAATTATGGATTAGAAAAGTTTTTTTTTAATGAAAAAATTAATTTTAAGAGGTCAAACGTTGGAGATAGATATGTTAAAGAAATGATGAAAAAACATAATTATAATCTAGGAGGAGAACAGTCTGGCCATATTATTTTAGGAAAATTTGCAACTACAGGTGATGGTTTGTTAGTTGCACTAGAAACTTTATTTGCTTTAAGAAAAGGTCAGTTAGCTAGTGAGATATTTAAAGTCTACCAGTCAGTTCCACAGAAACTTTTAAATATTAAAGTAAAAGATAAAAAAATTATTTATTCACCTAAGTGTAAAAAAGCCATTAAAATTGCAAATAATATAATAAAAAACAAAGGAAGACTTTTAGTTAGACCTTCTGGCACCGAACCAAAGGTGAGAATAATGTGTGAGTCATTCAACTTGTCATTGATTAACAAGTGTTTAAACATTTTAAAAAAGACAATTCATTAAGTATGCAACCAAAATCTAAAGTTCTTATAATTGCCGGATCAGACTCATCCGGTGGTGCGGGAATTCAAGCAGATATCAAAACAGTCACATCACTAGGTTGTTATGCAATGACAGCAGTAACAGCGGTAACAACTCAAAATACAACAGGTGTCAAAGGAATCGTTTCAATACGACCAACAGAAATTTCAAAACAAATAGAGTTTACTGTAAAGGATATAAGACCTAAAGCAATAAAAATTGGAATGCTTCAATCTAAACAAGTAATTCAAGCCGTAAAAAACTCTCTTAATAAAATTAAAATAAAAAAAATTGTTTTGGACCCAGTTATGGTTGCAAAAGGAGGCACAAAACTAATAAATAATGATGCAATCAATCATTTGAAGAATAAACTAATGAAAAAGATTTTATTAATAACACCAAATATACCTGAGGCAGAAATCTTGACTAATACAAAAATAAATTCTGTTAAAGATATGATAATAGCAGGCAAGATTTTAATTCATCTTGGCGCTAGGAATGTTTTAATAAAAGGCGGACATTTAAATACAAGTAAAATGTATGATATATTATTAAATAAAAAAACTATTAAAGTTTTTCAAAGTAAAAAATATAGATCTCAAAACACTCATGGAACTGGTTGTACATTATCCTCTGCAATAGCAACACATTTATCATGTGGAAAAGATTTGATTAAATCTTGTGAGCTAGGAATTAAATATGTTAATGAAGCTATTAAGTCTAATTTAAATATAGGGAAAGGCAACGGACCAATAAACCATTTAAATTCTTTTACATTAAATAAAAAATTCAAATAATGAAAAATGTAGTTGTTGTAGGCTCTCAATGGGGAGATGAAGGAAAAGGAAAAATAGTAGACTGGCTATCAAGTGAGGCTGATATAGTAGTAAGGTTTCAAGGAGGTCACAATGCAGGACATACTTTAGTCATCGATAAAAAAATATTCAAATTACGATTGTTGCCATCAGGTATTGTTAGAAAAGGAAAAATTTCAATTCTAGGAAATGGTGTAGTTATCGATCCTTGGGCACTTTTAAGTGAAATAAATGAAATACAAAAGCAAGGTATTGAGGTTACACCTGCAAATTTTATGATTTCCGAGTCTGCATCACTCATACTCCCATACCATCAAGAAATGGATGAAATAAGGGAAGATGCTGCTGGAAAAGGAAAAATAGGTACTACACGAAGAGGTATAGGCCCATGTTATGAAGATAAAGTTGGCAGAAGATCAATAAGAGTTATGGATTTAAGGTCCGAGAGTAATTTAGATAATAGGCTTGAAAATGTTTTATTACATCATAATGCAATTCGAAAAGGTTTAAACAAAAAAATATACGAGAAAGACAAACTGAAAAAAGAATTATTAAAATTAGCACCAGAAATTTTAAAATTTGCTCAACCGGTATGGCTTAGATTAAATCAATTCAGTAATGAAAGAAAAAAAATATTATTTGAAGGTGCTCAAGGAATTCTTTTGGATGTAGACCATGGCACTTATCCATACGTTACTTCTTCTAACACAGTTCCTGCAATGGCAGCAACTGGTTCAGGATCAGGTCCTGATAAAATCAATTATATTTTAGGAATAACAAAAGCATATACAACAAGAGTCGGAAGCGGACCTTTTCCAACAGAATTAGATGATGAGATAGGAGAGAGCTTGGGAAAAAGAGGAAAAGAGTTCGGCACAGTAACAGCTAGAAAAAGAAGATGCGGTTGGTTTGATGGAGTTTTGGTAAGGCAAACAATTAAAATTTCAGGAATTAATGGTATAGCACTAACAAAATTGGATGTATTAGATGAATTAGAAGAAATTAAAATGTGTGTTGGTTATGAATTAAACGGAAACAAGATTGACTACCTACCTGCTGCCCCTGAGGATCAATTTAATATAAAGCCAATTTATAAAACTTTTCCAGGTTGGAAAACTAAAACTCAAGGAATAAGAAATTTAAAAGATTTGCCAGATAAAGCTTTAAGATATATTCACGCTCTTGAAGATTTTGTTGGAGCTAGGATATCAAGTATTTCTACAAGCCCTGAAAGAGAAGACACGATATTAGTTGAAGATCCTTTTAATGGCTAATTTACGGTTAATAAGTTTTTTGACTTATTAGCATTAATCATTGATTTTTGTAATTTTTCAAAAGCTTTAGTTTCTATTTGTCTAATTCTTTCTCTACTAATTTTATATTTTTGACTTAGTTGCTCCAAGGTTTTAGGTGTTTCAGAAAGCCTCCTGTCCTTTATAATCTCTTTTTCTCTATCATTTAATATTTGCATAGCATTATATAATAATTCTTTCTTATCGTCGTATTCTTGCTTTTGTGAAATTACCAGCTCTTGATCTAAACTCTCGTCAACTAACCAATCTTGCCATTCGTCAGTTTCACCACTTTTAATTGGATCATTTAATGATTTTTCTTGTCCCATCATTCTTCTATTCATATTGACGACTTCACTCGAATCAACATCTAGTCTTTCAGAAATTTCGTTTACATGTTCATCTTTAAGATCTCCATCTTGACCTGGAGCAATTTGATTTTTTAGCTTTTTTAAATTGAAGAAAAGTTTCTTTTGGGCTGTTGTTGTTCCGATTTTTACTAAACTCCAAGATCTTAAAACATATTCTTGTATCGCAGCTTTTATCCACCACATTGCGTATGTTGCTAATCTGAATCCTTTATCGGGATCAAATTTTTTTACAGCTTGCATTAATCCCAAATTTCCCTCAGAAATTAGTTCATTTACTGGAAGGCCGTAACCTCGATAACCCATTGCAATTTTTGCAACTAATCTCAAGTGACTAGTTACTAATTTATGAGCAGCTTTTAAATTTCCATTCTCTCTCCAATTTTTAGCAAGCATATATTCTTCCTCAGCATCAAGCATCGGAAATTTTTTAATTTGAGCTAAATAAATAGATAGCCCACCGACGGATGGCACAGGTAAATTGCTGATTTGGTTTTTTTTTCTCATAGTTTTTATTTATATATAAAATTTATTATTTCAACTGCTTAAATTTTCAAGTAAATTCAATATTTTTTTGAAATCATCTGGCAAATTTGAATTAAAATTCATCATTTTTTTTGTTATCGGATGAGAAAAACCAAGTGTCTTGGCATGTAAAGCCTGACCAGACAACATATTAAGTTTTTTAAGAAAATCGTTATTAATTTTTTTAAATTTAGTAATTTTTTTACCATATTGTCTATCACCCAATATCGAAGTGCCTTTATATTTTAAATGAACTCTAATCTGATGAGTTCTGCCGGTTTCTAATTCACACTCAAGTAAGCTTATTTTTGGAATATCTTTTATATTAAAAACTTTTACAGTTTTATAGTTTGTAATTGCTTTTTTACCATTTATATCACTTACCGACATCAATTGTCGATTTTTTTTGTCTCTAGTTATTAAAGTATTAATTTTTCCATTAAGCGGCCTAACCACACCCCAACATAAACATATGTATTTTCTTTTTATAGAATGGTTGCTAAATTGAACACCTAAATTTGAGTGAGATAAATTATTTTTAGCAATGACTAACAATCCGCTAGTTTGTTTATCAATTCTATGAACAATGCCTGGTCTCAATGAACCATTGATATTGGATAAATTATTCTTATATTTGAATAACAAAGCATTAACTAAAGTATTTTCATAGTTTCCTGCTCCTGGATGGACAACCATACCTTTGGGTTTATTAATAATTAAAATATCTCTATCCTCAAAAATTATATCTAGGCTAATATTAATGGGTTTAATTTTCATAGGATCACTTTGCTTTATATTCACAAGAATTTTATCATTGTTTTTAATTTTTATAGATGGATTTTCAATTGTTTTATTGTTGATTTGAACATTTTTCTCTTTAATAATTTTTTTGATAAATGATCTTGTATAATTAGTTATTTTCTTTGATAGATAAATATCCACTCTTAAATCTGAATTTTCTTTATCTATTAAGAATTTGATTGTGTTATTCATATTTTAATTTAGATTATATGCATTCGCGTTCGTAGCTCAACTGGATAGAGCGCCTGACTTCGGATCAGGAGGTTGAGGGTTCAAATCCTTCCGGGCGCACCAAGGAGATATAATGGATAATTATAAACAAATTTTGTCAAATAAAATTGAGAATATTGAAGAATACGGTTTAAATTTGAGAGAAAAATATTCCTCAGAAAAACCTTTCCCACATATTGAGCTAGACAATTTCTTTTCTAGTGATTTTCTTAACTCAATTTTAGACAATTTCCCAGACCTATCGAAAATAAAGGACTCTGAAAATTACAAAAACCAAAATGAGATAAAGTTTGCAAACAACGACTATAATAATTTTCCTGAAAAGATTAAAATTTTCTTTGATTTTTTAAACTCAAATTATTTTATAAATTTTTTACAAAATATAACTTCAATTAAAGAAAAATTAATTGCAGATAAAGAATTAAAAGGTGGAGGACTTCACGAAATTAAATCTGGAGGGTTGTTAAAAGTTCATACTGATTTTAATAAACATCCAAATAATAATTTAGATAGAAGAGTTAACGTCTTAATATATCTAAATAAAAATTGGAAAGAAGAATATAATGGTTCATTAGAATTGTGGGATAAAGAAATGCAGTTTTGTAAAAAAAGAGTCTTTCCACATTTTAACAAAATGGTTATTTTTTCAACTACAGATTTTAGTAATCATGGACATCCAGATCCTCTTATTTGTCCAAATGAGATTTCACGTAAATCAATAGCTTTATATTATTTTTCAAAAGGAAGACCAAAGGATGAACTTTCGAACATCCATTTAAAAAATAGAACACAATTTAAAAATAGATTAGGCTTTTCTAATGATGTTGAAAATAGCAAAGAATATGTAAAAAATTTTTTTCGAAAATATTCATGGTATCAAAAATTAAAAAGCTTTGAAAAAAAATATTTAAGAAAAAAAAAATAAATTAGTCTTGTATCCAATTTTTATAATTTAGTTGATTTCTTTTGATATAATTTGGAAAAGAGTCATCTATTAAAATTTTTTTTAATTTATAATTTTTTGTTGGATGGGTGAGTTGTGATAATTTTTCATTAATATATTTTATTTCTGTATTTTCTTTAATATTATCCTCACCATGAGAAAATGATTTTATTTTTTCTGATATTTTTTCAGGACTCATTAAATAGGAAAAATGCCAACCGCCATTATCAATAATTTGCATATTCATTTTATCTATTCTCCATATAGGATAATTTTTAAATTTTTTAAATCTTAGCTTTTGCGGAGTAGTGAAATATTTATATTTACAACCTCTTGTACCAATCCAATTATCCTCGTATGGGTTAAGTAGGTTCAATTTATAACAAAATGCCCTTTGAGAAAAAGCAAAATATTTTTTTTTAATTGAAGAAAGCTTTTTTAAATTTGGAATCTCATCGGAGTCTGATATCAAAATTAAGTCATTGTCATCAGCTTTTTCTAATCCGTTAATAATATAATTTCTTTGATGTTGCTCTATAATTGAATGCCCAAATTCATGCTTTTTTTTTATTAAGTTTTCATCTGGGTTAGCAACAAGATAAATAATTTTATTTTTAAATTTTTCAAAATTATTTATCTTAAAATTGAGTTTTTTTGATTGTCCTTGATGATTTCTAGTTGACTCAGAAATTACAAAAAAATCTACATAATCATTTAAAATATTTAGACGTAAATCTACAATATGATCTTCGTTGAAATATTGGAAACAATCGTAAATTGCCATTAAAATTTATTTTTAGTGAAAGTTGTTAATCCTATTTTTTTTCCTTCAATTAAACTGGAGGAACAATGAAGTCTAGTTCTATCGAAAATTAACATAGAGCCTATCTCCCATTCATATACCATATCTATTTCAAGACCAGTGAGATTTTCAATTTTTTCATGACGTAAATATTTATCATGATCTTCTTTTTTAAAAGGTTTTTTTTCAAACATATTTAAGTGCTCAGAGGATCTATTGTTCTGCCCATATTTAAGATCTTTTATTTTAAGTTCATCTTTATCAATAGTAAAATTTGTAGAATTTCCATAAAACTTATTTTTAAAAATTACTGTGCTTCCTTTAGATGTAAGTGGAATTAATGTTTGCTTAAAAATAATTTCCTCTAAATTAAATCCCGCATCTACATGCAGTCCTATAGGATTATAGCTCTCTTGAAATAAACCTAAGATATCTTCATTATTATCATCTTTTAAATTATCCATTCTAAAATCACCTATTTCATTTTTTAATCTACTAAAAAAAAGTGACTCAAGTTCATCACTATAATTTTTAAGCCATCTTTTCTTAATTACATTTTGCTTTTTGTTATGAACAGTTGTTGGTAAATTTTGGTAAAGGTCAAAAAATTTTTCAATTTCTTTTTTACTAAATATATTTTTAATTATTTGGGGAGAGCCCTCTAGCTTTTTAATTTTGTCAATATTCTTATGCATATTTTATTCCCCCATATTTATTAAAGTTCCTCTATTTTTTGCACCACTATAAGATAAATAAAAAACAGCTATTCCCGATAAAAAATAAACTAAAGAAATGAGGTTAGCTTTTAATATCAGATAATAGTTTATAGTATCATGAATTAGAATATTTCTCATCTCTTCAAAAATATGAACAAGTGGTAATAATTTTGCAACACTTTGTAACCAATGAGGCAGTATCTCTATTGGATAATAAATACATCCTAATGGAGCTAGAAAAAATAGACTAGCCCAAGCGATATTTTCAAATGAAGGGCCAAATCTTATTAGTCCAGATGTAACTAAAAGACCTAAAGTAACACCAAAAATATATAAATTGATTAATAAAAAAATTAGAGGAGTTCCTATTTTTAAAATAGAAACACCAAAAAAAGGTATTGCTAATAGCGCCGCTGGCACTAAACCAATTAAAGTTCTAAAAATGGCAGTTAATGTCAAAGCTGCAATAATTTCACTAATTTTAATTGGAGCAATAAATAAATTAGTAAAATTTCTACTCCAAATTTCTTCCAAAAACATCATATTATAACTGATACTCGATCTAAAAAGAAAATCATACAATATAGCTGCACTCAAAATTACTCCAACCGTATTTTCATAAAATGAGGAATTAAGTGTAAAAAATTTAGATATAAATCCCCAGAGGAATATTTGAATTGTAGGCCAATAAATTAAATCTAAAATTCTTGGAAATGATCCTTTTATTAAATAAATATGTCTTAAGCATAAAGCGAATATTTTATTTTTATTCATTTTTACTCCTAGCTATTTTCAAAAAGGTGTCTTCAAGATTTTTTCTCCCGTGTTTATAAATTAATTCCTTACAAGTTCCACTATCTACAATTTTACCTTGTTTCATCATTATTACTTTATCACACAGTCTCTCAACCTCTTTCATATTGTGTGAGGCTAATAATATAGTAAGTTCATTATTCTTTTTATATTTTTCAATGTATTCTCTTACAAAATCTCCTACATCTGGGTCAAGACTAGAAGTTGGTTCATCTAAAAAGAGTAACTTAGGTTTATTTATTAAAGATTTCGCAAGCGCTACTCTATTTTTTTGACCAGAAGACAGTTCACCAGTATTTTTATTTAAAAAATTTTGTAAATTTAAATCTTCAATCAATTCTTCCGTTCTTTTATTTATTTCTTTCACACCATATAACCTTGCGTAAACTTCAAGATTTTGTTTAACGGAAAGTTTTTTCGGTAATTCAATGTATGGCGATGCAAAGTTCATTAAAGTTAAAAGTTTAATTCTATTCTGAGAATTTAATCTAATTCCATTAATAAAAATTTCACCTCTTGTTGGTGTAATTAAACCTAACATCATTCCTATAGAAGTTGTTTTTCCACAACCATTTGGTCCAAGTAAACCAAGGGTATTATTTTTTTCAATGTCAAAGCTAATATTATTTACAGCAATTGTGTCTTTAAAATATTTTATAAGGTTTTTTACTTCTAGTTTCATTTATGAATTTGATGCTCGTTTTATCCTATCATTAATTGCGATTCCAGAACCAATGTTAGGAATTTTACTTATTTGAATCTTTTTAAAGCCTTTTTTTTTAATTAATCGAAAAGTCTTATATAAATTAGATGCAGCCTCATCTAAGCTTTTTTTTTCGCTTAAACTGAAAAAATTCTTTTTATATTTATATTTCTGGCCAAGATAAATAAATGCGCTCTTGCCATCATATTTCTTTTGGTTTATTAACACTGGTACTCCTGGTGAGTAATGTTTTCTCATCAGTCCTGGAGATTTTATTACCTTACTTGATGAAATTTTTTTAATTTTTAATTTTAAAGTTCTTTCGATTAACTTTTTATGAATTTTACCAGGACGAAGAATTTTGGGATAAGAAGTTAAGTCTATTACAGTTGACTCGATCCCTATTTTAGAGATACCGCCGTCTAATATAAGAGGAATTTTTTTTTTAAATTCCTCAAAAACATCTTTTGCGTTTACTGGACTTATGTTAGTCGATTTATTTGCACTCGGCATAGCTAATGGAAACTCAATCTTTTTTAATATAGATCTTATTATTTTATGTTTTGGAAATCGAACCGCTACTGTTTTAAGTTTAGCTAATGAATCAGGGTGTATTTTAGATGAAATTTTTTTTTTTTAAAATAAATGTTATCGGACCAGGACAAAATTTATTATAAAGTTTTAGAAAATATTTGTTAAATGAAACGTCCTTTATTGCATCATTTAAACTATAGTAGTGTACTATAAGTGGGTTAGATTTTGGCCTACCTTTTATTCTAAATATTTTTTTTATTGCTTTTTTAGAATAAGCATTGCCCCCAAGACCATAAACTGTCTCTGTGGGTAGCCCGACTATGTTAGCTTTATTGAGGTAATCAATAGCTTTGCTAAGAATTTTTTTGTTAAAAGAAAATATATTTGAATAGCTATTTTTCATAATGTAATTATTATTTATTCGATGAAAAATGAAAATATTCCAGCTGATATAAAAAGTAAATCATTAAAAGAGTCTCGGGATGAAATTAATAGAATTTTGTGTAAATTAGAAAATCAAGATACAATTTTAGAAGAATCCTTAGCTGATTATCAACGATTAATTCAACTAAATAAGCATATAGACTATTTATTTAAAAAAAAATTTAAAGAAATTTCTGATAAAGAAAAATAGTAATGAAGAAAAAATTATTAAAAAACGCAAAAAAAATTGATCAATTTTTGATCAATTTTTTAAATAAACAAGAGCAATCTTTATTGGTTAAACCAATGAAGTACGGAGTAATTTCTGGTGGAAAAAAAATAAGATCAACTATAATTTTTGACACTGGTAAAATATTTAACATAAGGGAAAAATATCTTATTAATATTTGTGCTGCTGTTGAATGCATCCATTCTTATTCTTTAATTCATGATGACTTACCTTGTATGGACGATGATTCGATCAGAAGAGGTAAGCCATCAACCCATATTAAATTTGGAGAAGCTTCAGCTGTATTAGCTGGTAGTTCTTTGTTAACTTTAGCATTTGAAATTATAAATGATAAAAAATATTTACTCAAATCTTCCATGAAAAGTGAAATTACTGAATCTTTGGCCAGATGCTCTGGCCATACGGGTATAGCAGGCGGACAAGAATTAGATTTAAAATTTGAAAATAAGAAAAAGAAGATTTATCAAATTATTAACATGCAAAAAAAAAAAACAGGGAAGTTATTTAATTTTTGTTTATACGCTGTAGGTGTTATTTCTAATAAAAGTGATAAAGAAAAAAAATCCTTAAGTAATCTTGGAGAAGAAATAGGTTTTTTATTCCAATTGGCTGATGATTTTTTAGATCAAAAAGGGTCTAAATATTTAGTTGGAAAACCAGTGAAAAAAGATAATAAAAAAGGGAAATCAACCTTGTTGAATTTGATGGGAGAAAAAAAAGCTTATATGTATGCAAATAATTTAAGGAAAAAAATATTGCGTAAATTAGAAAAACATGGAAAAAAAGCAAAAGATTTAATTAATACGATTGACTTTATTTTAGAAAGAAAATTTTAATGGGTAGACTTATCAAGCAAATAAATTTTCCTGCTGACCTTAGAAAATTCAAGAAAGATGATTTAAGACAAATCTCAGATGAATTAAGAGATGAGCTAGTAGACGTTGTTTCCGAGACAGGAGGACATTTAGGAGCTGGCCTAGGAGTAGTAGAGTTAACTGTAGCTTTACATTATGTTTTTAATACACCTAAAGATAAATTAGTTTGGGATGTAAGTCATCAATGTTATCCTCACAAAATTATCACTGGTCGTAGAGACAAAATTAAAACTCTTCGAAAAGGTGGAGGTTTATCAGGTTTTACTAAAAGATCCGAGAGTGAATATGATCCTTTTGGAGCAGCACACAGCTCGACATCTATTTCCTCAACACTTGGCATAGCGGTTGCAAAAAAATTATCTAACAACAATAATAATGTAATTGCTGTTATAGGTGATGGAGCAATGAGCGCAGGTATGGCTTACGAGGCAATGAATAATGCTGGTGCATTAAAATCAAAACTAATAGTTATTCTAAATGACAATGACATGTCTATTGCAAGACCTGTGGGAGCTATGAGCAAATATTTAGCAAAACTTTTATCAGGTAAATTATATTTTAGTTTAAGAGAAACATTAAAAATGATCATATCCTCTTTTTCGAAAAGATTTAGCCAAAAAGCTGGTAAAGCCGAAGACATGCTAAGAAATATTGTAACAGGTGGAACATTATTTAGTGAGCTTGGTTTTTATTATGTAGGACCTATAGATGGTCACGATGTTGAAAATTTAGTTCAAATTTTTGAAAATGTAAAAAATTCTAATCATCAAGGACCTATATTAATTCACGTTAGAACACAAAAAGGAAAAGGATATAAACCAGCAGAGGACTCAGGTGATAAATATCACGGAGTGTCTAAATTTAATGTTTCGACCGGAGAACAAGCTAAATCAACATCAAATGTACCATCATATACAAAGGTTTTTGCCCAAACTTTAATAAAACACGCTGAACAAGATACAAAAATTATTGGTATTACAGGAGCTATGCCATCTGGAACAGGTTTAA
>MDTG01114924.1_pt1 | contig 16560 bp, 18 predicted proteins | sample 811421 | NCBI WGS metagenome assembly MDTG01 (sample SAMN05326645, study PRJNA326480) | marine metagenome | isolation source: seawater | place: Pacific Ocean: South East | collected 2011
GTTCTAGATTTTAATTTCCAAATTCTCCAAGGAGCAATAACTTTTATTTTTGGTCCAAAATAATAATATCCTAATTCAAATCTAACTTGGTCATTTCCTTTCCCCGTTGCACCATGAGAGACTGCAAATGCTTTAAATTTTTTAGCAATAGCGATTTGTCTTTTTGCAATCAATGGTCTAGCTATTGACGTACCTAATAAGTAAGTTCCCTCATATAAAGCATGTCCTCTAATCATTGGATAAACATAATCTTTAACAAATGTATTTTTTAAATCTTCAATAATAATATTTTTAACACCTAATCTTTTTGCATTTTTAATTATTTTACTTTTACTCATTTCTTGGCCGATATCTGCAGTGTAAGCAATTATTTCTGAATTATAATTTTCCTGAAGCCATTTTAGAATAATGGAAGTATCTAACCCACCTGAGTAAGCTAAAACTATTTTATTTTTTTTTTTATTTTTTTTTTTATTTTTAGGCACAGCTTTTTCTTGCAGCATTATAGGCCTTAGTAAAACCCATCATCGAATAAAGATCTTTTGTCTGGCTACCATTTCTAGCTGTTGCGGTTATAGATAATTTAGATGCCTTTTTCATAGTTTTAATCAAATTAAATTCCTCTTCCCCATCAATTAACCATGCAAAATTTCCTTGCGAAAAAAAAGAAAATTCTTTTTTTCCGGTTTTTGCTGTCACAGAGGCCGTTTTATATTCATGTCCACTAGTCACGCTTATTTCATCTTTTACTTTTTCGGATTTTCTAAATGTTACAAATAATCTTGATGGCTCTCTTTTGAAATTTTTTGGAGCTCTTTCCAAAGGTATAGTTTGGGCAAAACAAATTTTCCCCTTGTTATCGTTATAAACAAAAGTTTCCCAGTTTTTATACTTTCCTAAACTTTTTGGATCTTCAGCATTTGTTAATGAAAATACAAATGCACTCAAAAAAACAGAAATTAGTAAAATTTTTTTTATCATTTTTTATTTTGATTGGTCTACTCAATTTATACAAATTTATTATCTTTTCAATAGTTCTTTAGCTATGGAGCAGGGTTAGGAATATTTTCGTGAATTAAGTTTATCTCATCCACAATTTTTTGGTTTAGAGAAATGTTAATGCTTTCAATGTTTTCTTTGAGTTGTTCCATGGTTGTTGCGCCTATTATATTACTTGTAACAAAATCCCTCGAATTCACAAAAGCTTGAGAAAGTTGTGTCAAAGACAATTTATGTTTTTGAGCAATATTAAAATATTCATCAACTGCATTATAGGTCCTTTGATTATGGTAACGCGGATAGTTCTCGAAAAATAAATCCATTCTTGAATTTTTTGGAATTTTATTGTTTCTATATTTTCCTGACAAGTACCCTGCTGCTAAAGGTGAATAAGCTAATAAGCCAGCTTTTTCTCTAATAGAAATTTCAGACATACCGATTTCATAACTTCTATTTACCAAATTATATGGATTCTGAACGGAAACTATTTTTGGTAGTTTTTCTTCTTCAGCAATTTGTAAAAATTTTGTAAAACCCCATGGTGTTTCGTTAGATATACCAATATATCTAATTTTTCCTTGGTCAACAAATTTTTTTAAAGTTTTTAGAATAATATCGAAGCTATTCCATTTTTTTTCATTTTCGTTATGTTCATAATTCAAGTCACCAAAATAATTTGTATTTCTTTCAGGCCAATGCAATTGGTATAGGTCAATGTATTCAGTCTTTAATCTTTTAAGACTTTTATTTAAAGCTTCTTCGATACTTTTAGGTGAATACTGTTCTCCTCCACCCCTAATCCATTTTAAGCCAGGACCAGCTATCTTTGTTGCCAGAATAATTTTTTTTCTGTTATTTCTTTTTTGAAACCAATTACCAATTATCTCTTCTGTTTTCCCATATGTTTTTTCTTTAGGTGGTATTGCATAAAGTTCAGCAGTATCAAAAAAATTTATGCCATTTTCTAAGGCATAATCCATTTGTTCAAAACCTTCCTCTTGGGTGTTTTGTTCACCAAAGGTCATGGTACCTAAACATATGAGGCTTACATCAATATTTGTATTTCCTAATTTTTTAAATTTCATAAAAATGTAATATTTTTAGGCGATATATGTAGCATTGAAAACATAAAAAAAATGACTATATTTCGATTATGGAATTTAACAGACAAAATACCAAATTAAAATCAACAACAGCCGAGACCCATGTAGTTGACCAAGGATTAAGAAGCTACATGCTTAAAGTTTATAATTATATGGCCTCTGGAGTTTTTCTAACTGGAGTAGTTTCATTATTATTGTTTAGATTATCTGGAGGTTATGACATTCAAGTAACCTCATCTGGAATTACTGGTTTAACAGGTATTGGACAAGCTTTATTTGCTTCACCTTTAATGTGGATCGTAATGTTAGCTCCTTTAGGAATAGTTTTTTATATGAGTTTTGGAATTCGAAAAATGAGTGCAGCAAAAGCTCAAACAACATTTTGGATCTTTGCAGGTTTGATGGGCGCATCTTTAGCTTCAATATTTTTGGTTTACACAGGAGCAAGTATAACTCGTGTGTTCTTTATTACCGCTGGCACATTTGGTGCAATGAGTATTTATGGCTACACCACAAAAAGAGATTTGACTAAATTTGGATCTTTTCTAATGATGGGACTTATTGGAATTATAATTGCATCAATAGTTAATATTTTTATGAAGTCTAGCATGATGTATTTTGTAATATCAGTATTAGGTGTTTTAATTTTTGTTGGTTTGACAGCATATGATACGCAGAAAATCAAAAATATGTATCTTGCAAGTGATGACAGTGAAATTTCTGGAAAGAAAGCCGTAATGGGCGCTCTAACATTGTATCTTGATTTTATCAATCTATTTATAATGCTATTAAGACTTTTTGGACAAAGAAGATAAAACTCTAAAACTATCTAACTAACTTTAATTTACCATAATCAATTGTATTTACTAGAGTATCTAAATTTTCTGATTTTTTAATTACACTTCCGTTTTTATCTAACAAAAAAAATTTTTCTGATCTATTTTTTGGCATCAAATCCTTAGATATTCTATAAATTGGTTTTTCAGATCCTCCCTTGTATATATCAAATGTTATTTGTTTTTTACTTAGCGAAAGCCCATAATCTTTCCAATCTCCTGAAGATACTTTTTTTGCATAAAGATTTAGTATTGTTTGAAGCTCTTTTTTAAAGAAAAATTTTTCGTTTTTATAAAATTTATTATTGATAATTAATTTGAATTTATTTTTCATTTTCAATTTTATACTTTTGTATCAATGGTACCTGAAATGCTGTAAAAATAAAAGTTATAGGCAATATACCCCAAACTTTAAAATTAATCCAAAACTCTTCAGTTTGTGTTCTCCATATAATTTCATTAAGTACAGCTAATAAAACAAAAAAAGCAATCCACCTGTAAACAAGTTTATTCCAACCTTCTTCTTCAAGAGACAATGAATTTTTAAAAAATATTTTGAGGAGGTTCTTGTTTAAAAATACTTTACCCACTAAAAGAGAAATAGCAAAAATTATGTTAATTACTGTAGGCTTTAGATATATAAATATTGGATTTTTAAAAAAAATAGTTAAACCTCCAAAAAGTGATATAAGAAATGCCCCAATTAATGGTATGTAAGGTATCTTCTTTTCCACAATATAGATGACTATCACCGCAATCAATGTTGCTAATATAAGTGGAGGAATAGCAACAACTAAATTTTTACCGCTTTTGTAGTAAACCACAAAAAAAATTAAAAGCGGGCCAAAGTCACTGAGGAATTTAATCAAAGATTTATTCACAGAAAAATGCTATCACAAAAAAATTTTAATTTATATTTTTTTATTGATTTTAAGACAAATGTTACTATCATAATTAATATATGGAACCCAAAAAAGCAAAGTTTTCAATTGGAGATGTAGTTAAACACAAACATTTTAATTTCAGAGGTGTAATTTACGATGTTGATTTTGAATTTAATAATTCAGAAGAATGGTATGAATCAATTCCTAAGGATGTTCGTCCAAAAAAAGATCAACCTTTTTATCATTTGCTTGCTGAAAATAATGAAATTACTTATGAAGCCTATGTCTCAGAACAAAACCTTATTTCAGATAACTCAGGAGAACCACTGCGACATCCTTTAATTAATGAAGTTTTTTCAGAAAAAACAAAGTCTGGTTATTACAAACCCTCAAATTGAGGATTTTAAAGAAATCTGCCACAAATTTAACAAATTTAACACAAATCTCCGGCTAAAAGGCAATATAATTTTATCTTGTTGTTGCCTAATTGGGAATTACCTATACTTCCTTTATCTCCCTCTCAATTCCCATTAGGCCTACAAAATATACCATTCAAAATTTACTCAAAATCAGTTAAATGAAAGGATGATAAAATTTTTTAATCCAAGCTATTTTTTTTATCTAACAGGAAAGCTTCTCAGTTTTGTTAAATTTTTTGTTATTCCAATTACTATAATTGGTGTACTTTTTTCATTATTCATTTCACCGAAAGATTATATTCAGGGTGATGCTGTTAGAATTATGTACATACATGTACCATCTGCCTGGATTTCTTTACTTTGCTTTGGTTCAATAAGTTTTCTCTGTATTCTTAATTTTATTTTTAAATTAAAAAGTTTAAGCTTAATTTATAAAAGTCTTGCTCCTATAGGTTTAACCTTTTGTTTTATTGCTATTTTAACAGGTTCACTTTGGGGACAGCCAACATGGGGTACTTGGTGGGCTTGGGACGCTAGACTAACCTCAATGTTAGTTTTAATGTTTTTTTATATAATTTTTATTTTTTCGTACAAGTTCATATCAAATCAGTCAGTTTCCTCTAAAATTTGTACTTCAATTTCAATATTTGGGTTAATTAATCTTATAGTGATAAAATATTCAGTAAACTGGTGGTCAACACTTCATCAAACTTCCAGTATTAATATTAGTGGCAAAACTACAGTGCATTTGTCAATGTTAATACCTCTTGGAATCATGTTATTTGCGTTTTTATTGTATTCTGCGCTAATTTTTCTAATGAAATATAGGATAGAAACAATTAGAGTAAAAAAGAAAGGTTTGAAAAAACTATGATTTTAGATGTTTTACTAATGAGCGGTTATGGAATTTACGTTTGGTCTTCATTTTTATTGACCTTCTTGATTTGTTTATTTTTGTTTTTAAAAACAAGAAAAACTTTAAAAAAACTTGAAACAGATTTTGTCAAAGACACCGAAAGCCTTTCAGAAATACAATTTGAGAAGCTGAAAAAGCAAAAAGTTGCAAAGGAAATTTTAGTTTTACACTCGAAAACCTAATTTAGCATTTTTGAAATGCTTAATATTAAGACAAAAAATAGATTATCAATCTTCATAATAATATTTTTATTATCAATAGTTATTGTTACTTTTATTTTGAAAACATTAGATGACAATGTTTTATACTTTTATTCCCCATCTGAAATAGGTGAAAATAACGAAATAGTTTTTAAAAAAGACATACGTATAGGAGGCATGGTTAAAAATGGATCTATCAAAACAAATAATAATGAGATTAAATTTATAGTTACGGATTTTAAAAATGAAATTATTGTTAGCTACAAAGGTACAGTTCCTGCTCTTTTTGCAGAAGGTAAAGGGGTTGTCGCTGAGGGAAAATTGCAAGATAAAAAATTTTTTTTAGCTAAAAGAATTTTAGCAAAGCATGACGAAAACTATATGCCACCAAAAATTAATTCAGCTTTAGAAAAAAATGCTAAGTAATCTTGGCATAATTTTTTCCATTACAGCATTAGTATTGTCACTATCTTTGATATATATTTCTTTTTTTGAATTAAAAGTTTTAAATAATAAAGTCCCAAAAAAAATATATCAATTTTCATTAGCTCAATTAATTTTTTCATTATTGACCTTTTCAGTTTTATTAATTGGTTATATTTTTTCAGATTTTTCATTAATTAATGTATATGAAAATTCTCATACATCTAAACCATTATTCTACAAAATCTCTGGAACATGGGGAAATCATGAGGGCAGCTTATTGCTATGGATTAATATTCTTGTAATATTTTCTTTCTTATTCTTAATAATTAACAAAAATAAGAATAAAAATTTTAAAATTTTTACAATAATATTTCAAAATTTATTAATTTCTACTTTTTTTATTTTTTTGATAACCAACTCAAATCCATTTTCATCAATATTTCCAACTCCAAACGAAGGGATGGGTTTAAATCCAATTTTACAAGATCCTGCTTTAGCGATACACCCCCCTTTACTATATGTTGGGTTTGTTGGATCATCGATTTATTTTTCAGCAGCTTTAGCAGCATTAATTTCAAAGATAGACTCAAACTCCTTAGCGACGAGTATTAAACCATGGGTTTTGATCTCGTGGTTTTTTCAAACCACAGGAATACTCGCCGGATCGATTTGGGCATATTACGAACTGGGTTGGGGCGGATATTGGTTTTGGGATCCAGTAGAAAATTCATCCTTAATGCCATGGTTTTTGATGACTGCCTTACTTCATTCAGTTTTAGTTTTAGAGAGAAGAATAGGTTTATATTCTTGGGTAATAATTTTGAGCATTTTAACATTTACTATGAGTGTGGTAGGAACTTTTTTAGTTAGATCAGGAATTTTAAATTCGGTACACACATTCGCAAATGATCCATCAAGAGGTTTGTTTATTCTAACATTTTTAATAGGAATGGTATTTTCGTCAATCTATATATTTTTTAGATATGCTCCAATCGATAAAAAAGATTATAAAATCCTATCTAGAGATTTTTTTATTCTAATTAATAATTGGTTTATGATTTTTTTCTTACTGGTTGTATTAATTGGAACATTGTATCCCGTATTTCTTGATACTCTATTTGGGAGTAAAATATCTGTTGGACCGCCATACTATAACTTTATTTTAGCACCATTTTTAATTCCTTTATTATTTTTGATGGCATACGGACCTCAACACAAGTGGATATCCTCTGAGCCAAAAAAAATTTTTAATATAATTTTATTTTTTTCAATATTAACATTTATTACAATATTTTTTTTCTTGAGAGAAAATAACCTATTAATTAATTTAGTTTTGCTACTATCAATATATTTGATTATTCAGACAATATTCAATTTTTATGAAAATCTGAAAAAAAATAAATTTAATTTTTCTAGAATAATATCCCATTTGGGGTTTGGTCTATTAATTTTTTTTATATCAATAAACCATATTTTTTCAGTTGAAAATAATTTTAATGTTAAAGTTGGGGAAAAAAAAGATGTTAAAAATTATATAATTAAATTTAAAAATTTAGAAACTTTATCATCATCAAACTATAAATCAGTAGTCGGTCATTTTGAAATTTTAAATAAAAAAAACTTAACTAAAAAAAATTTAAAACCTGAAATAAGACTTTATAATCAGCCAAAAACAATAACCTATGAAGCATCTATAAAATCGGATTTCTTTTCAGATACATATCTTACCATGAGCAATATATCTGATACAGACATATATAATATAAAATTTCAAAAAAAACCTTTCATGAATTTAATTTGGTTTTCTGTTTTACTAATATCATTTGGAGGAATAATAAATTTTTTTAAGAGAGGAAACAAAACATGAAAAAAATATATCTAGCTTTAACTTGTATATTATTTTTATTTATTTTTATTACTTTCTACCTGAGTCTTGATAATAAAAAAATTTACAATACGGAGGAAATAATTGGACAAAAAATTAATCAGATAGAATTAGTTCTTTTTGATAATAGTGGAAAATTCAATACAAAAGAGATTGAAAATCATAAATTTTCTATATTAAATTTTTGGGCATCATGGTGTGGACCGTGCAGAAAAGAACACAGACATCTAATGAGTTTAAGTAAAAATAAAAATTTAAAAATCATTGGAGTAAATTTTAAAGATGATGAAAACAGTGCAAAAAAGTTTCTAGAAGAAATGGGAAATCCTTTTTTTGTTTTAACAAAAGATACGGATGGAAAAAAATCTGTTGATTTTGGAATTTATGGTATTCCAGAAACAATTCTAGTTAGTCAAGATCTTAGAGTTTTAAAAAAGTATGTAGGGCCCATCAACAATAAGGATGTGAAGGAAATAATTGAAATAATAAATAGATGAGAATTTTCTTTTTAATAGCCATATTCGTTTTTTTTAATTCAAATATTAATGCTACAGAAAATAAAACTGATAGAATTTTAAAAAATCTTAGATGCTTGGTGTGTCAGGGCCAAACCATATCTGACTCCAATTCAGATTTTGCACAAATAATAAAAACTGTTGTTAATGATAAGGTTCAAGAAGGTTTAACTGAAAAAGAAGTATATAATTTCTTATCAGAGAAATACGGTGACTGGATTTTATTTAATACTCCAGTTAAAAAAAATAGTTACCTTTTATGGTTTCTGCCATACCTGTTATTTATACTTGGAGGTTTAATTTTGTATTTGATGATTAAAAAAAGGTTAATAGAGAAGAAATAATAGGGTATATACTTTTTTAAATTTAAATTGTATTTTTTAAAAATGAAAATAAAATATAAGTTGTTATTTATTTTAACCTGTATCCTTATGGTTAATACCCCTTCTATTTCTGAAGAAAATAATAGAGGTATAAATTTTTACACAGGAATGTTTGATTTCAGTGACGATGGTAAAAGAGCATATCTTTATGGAGTAGAGCATCAAAATGAAAACTTCTATAAAGATACAATTTTAGGAAGACTTACACCTGTTACTGGTGCCATGATAACACAGGACAGAGCAACATATATTTACACAGGGATCGAAACAAATTATTCGGTCGGTAGATTAAACATTACACCAAGTTTTACTCCAGGTTTATATAGCCAGGGTGACGGAAAAGACCTTGGGCATCCCATAGAGTTTAAGAGTGAGGTGCAATTATCACTAGATCTTACAGAAGGTACAAATTTGGGCATGTCATATAACCATGTATCAAATGCTAGTTTAGGAGATAAAAATCCTGGAGCAAATAGCTACATGTTTAATTTCTTAAAGAAGTTTTAAACTAGATAAAATTCTGATGTATCTTAAAGATTGTTATAATTTTGAAGATTTTAGAAAATTGGCCAAAAAAAATCTTCCAGCTCCAATATTTCATTATATAGATGGTGGTTCAGATGACGAAGTTACTCTGAAAAGAAACACGGAGTCTTTTTCAAAATGCGATTTAATTCCAAATATTCTTGCTAGCGTTGGTGAACCTGATTTGACAACAGAGGTTTTTGGTCAAAAAATAAAAATGCCATTATTTTTATCTCCAACAGCTATGCAACGGCTTTACCATCATGATGGTGATAAGGCAAGTGCGCGTGCTGCAGAAAAATTTGGAACATTCTATAGCATGTCTACAATGGGAACCTCATCAATTGAGGAAATTTCAAATGTTTCAGGAGGTCCAAAATTATTTCAATTATATATTCATAAAGATCAGAGTTTAACTGATAATTTAATTGATCGATGTAAGAGATCAGGGTTTAATGCCATGTGTTTAACTGTTGATACAGTGGTGGCGGGTAATCGTGAAAGAGATCACAGATGGGGTTTTACTACACCACCAAAATTAACTTTAAAAAGCTTATTAAGTTTTGCTTTACATCCAAAATGGTCTATCAATTATTTAACCCATAAAAAATTTGAATTGGCAAATGTATCTCATTTTACTAAAAAAGGTAGCAGCATAGCTAAGGGGGTAATGGAATACATTAATGAACAATATGATCCAGGAATGGGTTGGAAGGATGCCGAGTACTGTATAAAAAGATGGGGAGGACCATTTGCAATTAAAGGAGTTATGTCTGTTGACGATGCAAAACGTGCGGTAGAAGTTGGAGCTTCAGCTATAATGCTTTCTAACCATGGAGGAAGACAGCTTGATGGATCAAGAGCGCCATTTGATCAGCTACCGGCAATTGCCGATGCAGTAGGTGGAAAAATTGAGATTATAGTCGACGGAGGAATAAGGAGAGGAACACATGTTTTAAAGGCATTATCACTAGGTGCTACAGCCTGCAGTTTTGGAAAAGGTTATTTATTCGGCCTTGGTGCAGGCGGGCAAAATGGCGTCGAAGCTGTTTTGCAAAGATTGCAGGATGAAATAAGACGAGATATGATATTGTTAGGTTGTAAATCAATTAAAGATCTAAGTAAAACTAATATTATTTTTAGAAAATGAAACTTGCTAAGAGTTTAGATAGATTAGGAACAGAGACAGCCTTCAGCGTACTCGCTGAAGCTAAAAAACTTGAGGCTGCTGGAAAAAAAATGATTCATCTTGGCCTTGGACAGCCAGATTTTAAAACTCCTAAACATATAGTAGATGCTGCGAAAAAAGCTTTAGATGATGGTCATCATGGATATGTACTATCAAATGGAATTTTAGAATGCAGGCAAGCAGTAACACGTAAAATAAAAAAACTTTATAATCAAGATATTGATCCAGAAAGAATAATAATAATGCCTGGTGGAAAACCTACCATGAGTTATGCCATTCAATGTTTTGGTGAACCGGGCGTAGAAATTATTCACCCAACACCTGCTTTTCCAATTTATGAGTCTATGATTAACTTTACAGGATCAAAGCCAGTACCATATGATTTAACAGAGGATAAGGATTTGAAATTTAATCCAGAAAAAATATTATCTTTAATAACAGAGAAAACAAGATTACTAGTTTTAATAAATCCAAACAATCCAACGGGAAGTTTTGTTGAAAAGGCAGATATCGATGTACTAGCCGAAGGACTTAAGAAACACCCGCATGTAACAATTTTAAGTGACGAGATTTATAGCAGACAAATATTTGACGGAAAAGAGATGCCATCTTTTTTTAACTATCCAGAATTAAGAGAGCGATTAATTGTTCTTGAAGGTTGGAGCAAAGCGTATTCAATGACAGGTTGGAGATTAGGTTGGAGTTTCTGGCCAAAAAATCTTGTAGAACATGTTAACAAACTTTTAATTAATAGCGTTTCTTGTGTTAACGCAGCAGCACAGTTTGCAGGCATAGCTGCTTTAGATGGACCAGATGATTCAATAAAAGAAATGATGAGAAAATTTTCAATTAGAAGAAAACTTATACATGAGGGTTTAAATAGTTTACCAGGTGTTGAATGTAGTTTGCCGGGCGGAGCATTTTATGCATTTCCAAAAGTTATAGGAACAGGAATGGATGGCAAAGAGTTTGCAAGAAAATGCATGCATGAAGCTGGAGTTGCCATAGTGCCTGGTACAGCATTTGGAAAAACTGCTAAAGATTATGTTAGATTTAGTTTTGCAGCATCTAGTGACAATATTTCTCAGGCATTAGATAAAATTAAAAAGATTCTCTAAGAAAATTCATAATTTGTGCAAAATTAATAAAATTTAATTTTTGACCCAATTAAATTATAAATATAAGATATTATTATGAGTTCACTTAAAATGCCTAAAGTTGATAGGCAAACATTGAGAAATAAAAATAAAATTGTAAATGATATTTCCGCTTTTACAAAAAAAGAAAATATTTTATCTGAAATAGAGGAACTTAAACCATATGAAACAGATGGTTTGGCTGCTTATAAGCAAACACCAATGATAGTGGTCCTTCCAGAGAATACAAATGAAGTAAGTAAAATACTATCATATTGTAACAAAAATAAAATAAAAGTTGTTCCAAGAGGTGCTGGAACTGGCCTAGCAGGAAGTGCTTTACCTTTAGCAGACTGCATTTTATTAGGCCTAGGTAAGTTTAATAAGATTAAAGAAATAGATTATAATAATAGATGTGTTGTCGCCCAACCTGGAGTTACAAATTTATCTATTACGCACGCAGTCCAAGACAAAGGTTTTTACTATGCTCCGGATCCTTCGAGCCAAATGGCATGTTCAATTGGAGGAAATGTTGCGGAAAATTCTGGAGGAGTTCACTCGCTTAAATACGGAACTACTACTAATAATATTTTAGGAATAGAAGCAGTTTTAATTGATGGAACTATTACAAGAATCGGTGGAAAAGTTTTTGATGCTCCTGGTTATGATCTTCTTGGATTGATAACTGGATCGGAGGGTTTGCTTTGCGTGATAACAGAGGTGACAGTTAAAATTTTAAAGAAACCAGATACAGTAAAAGCAATACTTTTAGGTTTTCCATCAATCGAAGACGCAGGTAATTCTGTAATGGAAATCATATCAAATGGAATTATTCCTGCAGGTATGGAAATAATGGATAAAGTCCTGCTTGAAGCAACAAATAATTTTTCAAAAGCAGGCTATCCTCTAGAAGCCGAGGCCATGTTAATCACAGAGTTAGACGGAACAAACTCTGAAGTAGATGAGTTAATAAAGAAAGTTGCAGAAATTTGTAAAAAAAATAAATGCACAAGTGTTAAAATCAGCAAATCAGATGAGGAAAGAGCAAAGTTTTGGTCTGGGAGAAAAGCTGCATTTCCTGCTTGCGGAGAGATGGCACCAGATTACTACTGTGTAGACGGAACTATTCCAAGAAGCAAACTAGCAAAAGTACTGAGAGAAATTACTAAACTATCAAAAAAATATAAATTACCAGTAGCAAATGCATTTCATGCTGGTGATGGAAACTTGCACCCAATTATTATGTTTGATGCTAATGATAAAGTTTCATTAGAGAAAACAGAAAAGTTTGGAGAGGATATTTTAAAACTATGTGTTAAATACGGAGGAGTTTTATCAGGAGAGCATGGAATTGGAATTGAAAAAAGGGAACTTATGTGTGAGATGTTTAACAATAATGATATACAACAACAAATAAATATTAAAAATTCATTAGACCCAAGTTCACTATTAAATCCAGGAAAAGTATACCCAATTTTAAGAAAATGCGCTGAGGAAGGAAGACTGCATATCCATGGAAGAGATAAATCAAAATTCTCAGACATCCCTAGATTTTAATTCTGAAAAATTTGAACCAAGAGATGAAATTGAAATTCAGCAAATAATAAAGTTTTGCTACAAAAAAAATCTACCAATTGAAATAGTTGGAAATAAAACGAAACTTGATATTGGAAAAAAATTGCAATGTGCAAAAACTCTAGATATGTCAAAATTTTCTGGAATTATTGATTACAAACCAGAAGAACTTTACATAACAGTGAAAGCTGGAACCCCAATAAGTATTGTACGAGAAGAATTAAAAAAAAATAAGCAACACCTAGCCTTTGAGCCTGTAAATTTTTCCAAAATTTTTAAAAAAAATTCAAATGATGGAACAGTTGGTGGTACTTTGTCTTGTAATTTTTCAGGATCGAGAAGATTTAAAGTTGGTAGTGCAAGAGATCATATACTTGGATTTAAAGGTTTTAATGGAAAAGGTGAAAAAATTAAATCAGGCGGAACAGTGGTAAAAAATGTGACTGGATATGATTTATCAAAACTAATAACAGGATCATTCGGTACACTTATGGTGTTAAGCGAGTTAACACTTAAAGTTTTGCCTCTCGAGTCGGAGACCAAAACAATAATTGTAAGTGGCTTAGCACTAGAACATGCTATGGGCGTCATGGGTTCAGCAATAGCTTCATCAAATGATCCATCAGGTGCAGTATTTTATCCAGGAAATTTAAGAAACAATTTTGTTTTTAATGATCTTACGTATCCCGGATCAATCACAGCGATAAGAGTCGAAGGCACAAAGCTTTCAACCGATCAGAGAACAAATAACCTTACGAAAGAGTTAGTTTTGGAAGATAAAAAATTAACGATTTTAGATAGTACGCAGTCTGAAATTTTTTGGGAAGATACTCGATCGCTTAAACCTTTCGCAACTAATGACAGAAATATATTGAGAGCTGTTGTTCCACCATCTGAAACTGTAAATTTAATAAATAGATTAAAGACTTTCCATCCAAATTACTTTCTAGACTGGGGAGGATCATTAATTTGGCTAGAACTAGATTACTTATCTACTCAAAAGATCGATCAAATAAGAGATCGAATACTGGATGCAAATGGTTACTTAACAGTAATAAAATCACCAGAAAATGTAAAATCTTCCTCAGAAATATTTACTATTGATCCAATTAAATTTAAGATTTCTCAAAATATAAAAAAAAGTTTTGATCCCAAAAGGATTTTTAACCCAGGAAAAATGTATACAGGAATTTAAATGCAAACCAATTTTTCAGAAGATCAATTAAAAAATAAAGATAATAAATCGTCAGAAAAAATTTTAAGAAAATGTGTTCATTGCGGTATGTGCAATGCAACTTGCCCAACATTTAATTTACTTGGTGATGAATTAGATGGTCCTAGAGGAAGAATTTATTTAATTAAGGAAATGATTGAAAAGAAAAAAGCTCCAACAAAAAAAGTAGTTTCACATATAGATAAATGTTTATCTTGCTACTCATGTATGACCACTTGTCCGTCTGGTGTAAATTATATGCATTTGATAGATCATGGAAGAAACTATGTTGAAAAAAATTATCAAAGACCTTTCTATCAAAGAATGTTTAGAAATTTTTTATCATTAACTTTACCTAAGCCTAAAATTTTTAAATTTTTAATATTTTTTGCAAAAATAGGTCAAATATTTAAATTTCTTCTTCCAGGAAATCTTAAAAGCATGTTGGATGTTGCTCCAAAAAAAATATATAGCAAAACACTCAAATTTCAAAAAGTTTATAAAGCTGAAAGAAAAAAGCCTACTGCAAGAGTAGCTTTACTAATCGGTTGTGTTCAACGGGTAGTTTCACCACAAATAAATGAATCAACAATAAGAATTTTAACAAGACATGGAGTTGAAGTCACAACTATGCCAGAAATTGAATGTTGTGGATCTTTAAATCATCATTTAGGCAAAGAAGAACTTGCAAAAGAAACTTTTAAAAAAAATATTAATATGTGGTACGACGAATATTTAAAAAATGGTTTGGATGCTATAATTTCTAATACATCTGGATGTGGAACAACTTTGAAGGATTATGGTTTCGTATTCCGAAATGATAATGAACTTAAAAAAAAGGCAAAAAAAATATCTGAATTAACTAAAGACATAACTGAATTTTTGGACCAGAATTTAAAACTAAGTTTCAAATCAGACAAAGTTACAAAAAAATATAATATTGCATATCATTCGGCATGTTCAATGCAACATGGACAAAAAGTACACAAGCAACCTATAGACCTGCTAGAAAAAACTGGAAATAAAATTTTAAATATACCAGAAGGGCATATTTGTTGTGGGTCTGCAGGTACTTATAATATTTTACAATCTGATATTGCAAAAAGATTATTAAAACAAAAAATTGAAAATATAAATAAAGTTAAGCCAGATTTTATTTCTACAGGCAATATTGGTTGTATAATGCAAATAACTAATGGAACTAATATTCCAATTCTTCATACAGTAGAAGTAATTGATTGGTATACAGGTGGGCCAAAACCTAAAAGTCTATCTTCGTTATGAAAAAAAAAATTCTCGTAACTAGAAAATTATTGAGAACAAATGAAGAAAGAGCAACCAAACTTTGGGATGCAAAGTTAAATTTGAACGATGAGGTTTATTCTCAACAAAAATTAATTGAACTTAGCCAAGGCTGTGATGGAATTTTGAGTTCATTGACAGACAAAATTGATGAAAAAGTTATTAATAGTCTACCTTCTAATATAAAAATTATATCCAATTTCGCAGTTGGATTTGGAAACATAGATCATATAGCCGCAAAAAAAAGGAATATAGCTGTAACAAATACCCCTGATGTATTAACAGACGCTACTGCTGAAATAGGTATGTTATTAATTTTAGGTGCTTGCAGAAGAGCAAATGAAGGTATCGATTACGCCAAAAAAGAAAACTGGAAATGGTCTGCAGATTTTCTTATTGGCAAACAGTTAACGGGCTCAAGGTTAGGTATTTTAGGCATGGGAAGAATTGGAAGAGCTATTGCGAAAATAGCAAGAAGTTTTGGTATGGAAATTCATTATAGAAACAGATCTAAGCTAAGTCCTGAAATTGAAATGGGCGCTAAATATCACGAAAGTATAAAAAGTTTATTCTCAGTCTCTGATGTACTATCAATTTGTTGTCCAGCGACCAAAGAAACAAAAGATATTATAAATAAAGAAACTCTGGAATACTTTCCGTCAGGAGCTATTATCACGAATGTTGCTAGAGGTGACATGATAGAGGATGAGGCCATGATCCAAGCCCTTACAAATAGAAAAATATATGCAATTGGTTTAGATGTTTATAAAGGAGAACCAAAAATAAATCCTGGATACTTAAATCAACCGACTGCATTTATTTTACCGCATCTCGGTAGTGCCACAAAAAAAACTAGAACTGCAATGGCAGATTTAGCAATAAGTAATATCGTAGATTTTTTCGACACAGGTAAGTGCAAAAATATAATCAATTAATACAATCTGAAATTGAATTAAGTTGATTTTTTATAAATCTGGTCGAGACTCTACAACCTATTTATGCTTAAATAATTCAACTAGTTAATTAACTAAAGGGAGACAAATATGTCTAAAAA
>MDTG01173141.1_pt1 | contig 16559 bp, 36 predicted proteins | sample 811421 | NCBI WGS metagenome assembly MDTG01 (sample SAMN05326645, study PRJNA326480) | marine metagenome | isolation source: seawater | place: Pacific Ocean: South East | collected 2011
AGAAGAAAATGGGGTAGATATTGAATCTATAAACGCCACAATAGCATATGCTATGGGACTTAGTATTGAAAAAATTACTTATTCGCCAAGCGGAAGACCGTTTAAGGTTTCTAACGGCAAACCTCCTATTTTAGATATAGTTTCCTGAATTATTCAGGTCTTTTACCTAAAGGTTTACCATCTTGACCTATCTGCCCACCTCTAATTTTGGTAGCAGATACATCTTGTAGCTCCTTGCTTAATTCTAATTGCTCAATATTATACCCCACTCCCCTACCGTAAAAAACATCGGTTATATTAGGAAGCTCCACAACTTTTATTTTATTACCAAATTCAGCGCAAGCTAAATGTATTTCTTTTTTTACTTTTTCAAAGTCATATGGATTCTTTTCATCTATTCCCCCAACATCTCTAAGAGCTATACAGCATTGCCCAGATCTTTTTATAGATTCTTCGACTAAAGTTTTATGCCCTATGTGGAAAGGTTGGTATCTACCTATTAAAAGTGCGGTTGAAGCTTGGTTGTCCCAAGCCTCTGTTTTATTTAATTTATTAATTACTTCCTCAAGCCATTGTTCTGGAGTTCCTTCTTCTAATTTTACATCATATTTTTCAGGTTTTTCGAATAATTTATTAGTATCTTCGTACCTCCCTTTTTCAATTCTATTTACCCATATAGTAAAGTCTGCTTTAAAAGCTTCTCTGGTTTCTTTTGTTGGGCATACAAAGTCTGCTACCGAATAACCTCCGTTCATTGAAGCCCATTTACATAATTTACCCATTCTTTTTGAATGTTCTATCCTATCTTCAGGACTAAAACCTAATTCTGAGTAAATGTCTTGTCTAACTGCATCAGCGTTAAACCAAGCGGCGTTTAATTTCTTAACAAGTATTTCTGCTAAAGTTGTTTTGCCACTCCCTGGCAAACCCATTATTAATATTTTACGTTTAATTTGCATGATATGTTATACACTATACAAATAAAAAAAACTCTTGACAATATGTATTTTTTTTGCTATTATTGTGTTTAATGAATTTATTATATAAAACCAAAACTTACCTAGTCGGTCACATGCAATATTTAAGTGGTCGAAATTGGAGAGAAGAAGTTACAGAAAAATTAAAACCTTTATCTATAACATGTTTTGACCCATACAAAAAACCATTTATGAAAGATGTTGAAGAAGATGAAGCTTCTCGACAAGAAATGGAAACTTGGATGAAAACAAAACAATACGACAGAGTTACTGACAGAATGAAAACTGTAAGAGCTTATGATTTAAACTTAGTTGATCGTAGTGATTTTATCATCGCTCACTTGGTTCCTGATGTTGCTAGTTGGGGTTCGGCGGAGGAGATAGTAACCGCTGTAAGGATGAAGAAACCTGTATTTGTTAGTATGGAGGGTGGTAAATCAAAAACTCCTTTATGGATGTTAGGTATGTTCCCTCATAAATATATTTATAATAACCTTGACGAAATCATTGAAATGTTGTATGCTATAGACAATGGAAATAAATCAATTGATTCTGATAGATGGAGATTACTAAGAAAGGAGTTTAGATAATGGAGTGGATACAACTTTTAGTTTATTGTGGTGCAGTTTATTTTGTTTACTATCATTTTATGTCATGATAATTATAGAAAACCTTAATAATTATAATTTTCGATTTGGCTTTGGTCAAACTCAAGATTATATAATTAATTCTTTGGAAACTTTATTTAAAGAAAAACATGGCGAACTCTTATTCAACCAAGCCTCATTAATTGTTTTAGTTGAAAATGAAAACTTTTATCACGTTATCAGAAACAAACATAAAGTTAGAGTTAGTGGCGAAATAATGCAAAACTTATACAATGATATAGAATCACACCTATGAAATATTTAAAGTATTCAGATATAGCCTTAGTCCCTCAATATAGCGATGTGTATAGTAGAGTAGATTGTGACACTTCTATAGAGTTATTTGGCAAAAAATATAACTTGCCAATCATACCAGCTAATATGAAATCTGTTATTGATATGAGGTTAGCTAAATGGATGAGTGATAATAATTATTTTTATATTATGCATAGATTTGAAAATAGTTTATGTGAAGTAGTTGCTCAGATGAATGATGAAAGATGGAGTACTATTTCTGCTAGCATGGGGGTTCAAATGAAAGATAAAAAAGATGTCGTAGCGATTTCTAAGAAAAAACACAGGGTTGATTTTATTACTATTGACATTGCTCATGGTCATTGCGAAAGAATGAAAATCGCAATTGAATGTATTAAAAAATTTTTACCAGACACAAAAATTATAGCTGGTAACGTCGCAACACCAAGAGCTGTTGCAGACCTATCTGCATGGGGGGCTGACATTGTAAAAGTTGGTATAGGTCAAGGTTCGCCATGTACCACAAAAGATAAAACAGGCTTTACTATGCCAATGTTTTCTTGTGTTAAAAAATGTTCTAAAGTTAGTTTTAGCAAAGAAGATGGATTTATGTTTTCCAACGCTTCTCTTTCGGAAGATTTCGATATCCCAGAAAGAGTTCCAATTATTGCTGATGGTGGAATAAAACACAATGGAGATGTCGCTAAAGCTTTATCAGCTGGAGCAAAGATGGTTATGGCTGGAGGAATTTTTGCTTCATGTATAGATAGTCCAGCGACTTCTAGCACTATAAACGACGTTCCCCATAAATCTTATTTTGGCTCTGCTAGTTATGAAAACAAAGGTCATAAAAATAATATTGAAGGAAAACTTACCAACATAATCTCTAATGGAATGACCTACGATGAGAAACTGAAAGAGGTAAAACAAGATATTCAAAGCTCAATTAGTTATGCTGGTGGAAATTCATTAAATTCACTTTATAATATAGAGTATATTGAAGTATGAATAAATCTAAGTTAAAAGAAATTAAGGATATCATGGGTTATCAAGGTCTTCCAGAACAAAAAAGATTACTGAGAAGGTTTAAAAAATCTTATGTAAGGTTAAATGAATCTGATAAGATAAAAGTAATTGAGGAATTAAAATTAAAATTTAATAGAAATTAGCACATTAATAATTAATATATAAAATATAGACATGACAGATAATAATACATCCGCCGAAAATACTAAAGCCAATGAATGGAAAGAAAGAGAGATTGGAGCCCTCTGGAAGAAAGCTGGCAAGAGCCAAAACTATTTCTCAGGAAAAATTAATGTATCTTCTTTTAACGAAGGTTCTATTAATATTGTTGGGTTTGCAAATTCTGGAAAGAGTAAGAATCCCAATTCTCCTGATGTTATACTATACGCTTCCGAACAAAGTAACGCCCTAGATCTAAATTCTAGCAATACCGCAAGTTCTACTTCAGACGAGTCAGTCGAAGACGAATCTCCAGAAATTTAATATGTCTCCAGCTAATGGATTAGATTACGTTTACGTTGTCACAAGAAACGGTAGAAGAGTTGAGCCTCATAACTATACTTCAAAAAAGTTAGCTTCTGATAGGTTTAAATCACTATTAGACCAAGTAAAATCTTGGGATCCTAAAACTAAGAATAATGTTGAAATCGTAAAAACTACTGAACCTCATCGTATAAGATAAAAGTGAAAGCAAAAAAATCCAACCTTTGGGGTTCTAACTTTATTGATTTAGCAAGATCAAAAGGTTACATAATTAAGAAACCTACTTCTGCAGAGTTTAAACGATTTATTAATTTTTTATTAGTTGGCAAAGGGAAAAATGGAGCGCCTCAAACTGTAAAAGTTTCTTTAAAACCTTTAAAGAAAAAAAATAGTAAATCATCTAATCAAAAATGGGTTTGGATAGAAATTAAAACCTCAGATGGCAAACCAGGCTGGCTTTACGGAGACTCTGACTTTGTTGTTTTTGAACTATCCAAAGAATTTTTATTCGTTTACAGAAAAACTTTATTAGATTACATAAATTCTTCTGTTGATTTTAATTCTCCTTTTGTTCAAAATTCGTGGGAAGGTAAATATAGCATTTTTCAAAGAAAAGGTAAGTTGGATCAAATTACTCAAATCAAAGTTGACAACTTAAAAAATTTAAAAAATTCTTACACTTGGAGTTATGAGTAAAAAAGAAATTAACTTTTCCTTAGTGACTAGTAGTTCTCTAATGGAAAAAGTTTCTTCATGGGATTCTTATAAAGATTTAAATGAAGAGCAGTTTATAGATCTAATATCTTATTCTAAAGAACTTGTTTTGGATAACCCTAGACATAAGATATCATTTTTGATTATAGCTGAAGGCACAGAACCCTCGGAAGAAAGAGAGCAAGCTGAAAGTGAAAAAGAAGTTAGTAAACAAATGGCTTTAAGAACAAAGTCTAAAGATATATTAAACTCTATATACGGAATTTAATCCTTGACTTTTTAAAGTTTTTATAGTATTATATATACATAATGAAAGAACATTCGAAGAAAGAAAGTACATCTGCTCAAGATGGATTTAAAAATTATTGCAAAGAAAACAAAATGAGTTGTAAAAGAGATACTGTATTTAACGATTCTCATTCAGCGGGAAAAGGAGATATCCCAAGAAATGTTAGTGATCAATTTAAAAATAACTATGATGATGTTTTTCCAAACTCATTTAAACCAAAATGGATGAAAGATTTAGAAAATGAATAGTATTATATGTAATTATGATTTGGAGTTTATACACCCCAACAGAGCTTCTTTAGTTAAGTTAATTAAAAACTATGATGATTCTGTAGATATTTCTTTTGTTGACTCCCCCAAAAGAGCTGACGAAGGTTATTTTTATTATACTAAAGCTAAAGTTACCTGCGAAGAAACAGGAATCTTTATGTTTACTGATATACTAAAGAAACTTGTAGACAAAATCCATCTACTTGAAGTAGGAGGTTCCTTTATCGACAATATCGGTAGAGGATATGTTAATTCCCTTTGCCAAAAAGATTATACTAAAACCTATTAATAAAATGATTCCTTTTAATTTTGCCATGAATAAATTCATGCCTTATATACTTATGACTTTTTTGTCTTTTTATAGCATTGGTTTTGAAAGCTTTGTTCCATACGCTATTCTAGCTTTAGCTATTTTTATCGGACACTTTAGTTTCAAGACAGGTTATGCCGTTTGTTACTGTGAAAAGAATAATATTAATTTAGATGATTAGTAAGTTTTATAGAAAAATTAGAAATAATTTAACAAACAAATACTATGTAGTCTATAAATGTTCTGACAATAAAATAAAAACATATTTAATTGGAGATATAGATTTATATAAATCTTTTGGAAATAAAAATGAAAAGAGAGACAATGCGGGTTTTAAAGCTTATTGTTTTGCCAGAGAAGAAGTTAGGTCTTTTCGTCATGATAGGATCGTATCTTTAACAAAAAAATGAGTTTTGAATTTTTTACTAGAAATTTGCCTTGCTGCGTGTATAATATATTTGTTATATTTAAACAATTTACTTAAGAACAAACTTAATAACGCCGACTCCCTAAATAGAGAAAATAACTTATTAAAGAGTCAACTAACCAATAGAGAGAAAGAATTTAATTCAAGAGAATCTACTTTAAATAAAACTATAGAAAACTTACAAGAATCTTTTAACAAAGAACAAATTTTTCTAGAAGAAAGAAGATTAGAATTAAATAACAAAGAAAAAAAACTATTAACTGATATCGCTGATCTTGAAGCTCGCTTACTAGACGAGACTGAAACTAGAAAAAAAGTAGTCTCTCAGAAAAAAAGTAGTGAAGTTAGATTGGGCCACATAGCTGAAACGCTCGCCCCATTTTTAGATCAGTTCGATTTCGATCCAGAAACTTGTACATTTTTAGGTAAACCAATAGATTATATATCGTTTGGAGAAGAAGAAGTAACTCTTATTGAAGTAAAAAGTGGCAAGAGTCAGTTAAATTCGAAGCAAAGACAAATTAGAGATCAAATTAAAAACAATAAAGTATCATGGAAAGAAGTAAGAATAAAATAGAAATTAGCGAAATAGATTGGGCTAACCTAGATTTAAATAAGCTTAATTGGGACAAAATAGATGTCAATGAGTTTTTACAATCAGAAAAAGGTATGAAAGCCACTTATGACGCTATCAATGAAGGTTATAACAAATATTGCAAAACTAATGGGCTAAACCCAGATAAACCAGAAGAGTGGCCTAGTGCTACTAAAAAATAAATTTATTAACATAAAACAATAATATGAAAACCAAAATCGTATCATTACTAATTGCCTTCGGGCTACTTAACGCCGCTTATGCGGGAAATAACGCCAAGCTTGGCTTGGCTTCTGATTACTTCTATAGAGGTGTCCAAAAGTCTGAGGAGTCGATTCAAGGCTCTCTGATGTTGGGTGGCTCTCTAGGAGGTTTTAACGCTAGTCTACATGTTTGCTCAAATCAAGCTGTTGACTCTGGAAATGATAGTTATCATATGGGTGCAGGTCTAGGCAAGTCTTTTGCCGAAGGTTTGTTTTCTCTTTATGGTGGCTTTAATCATTTTGAAGATGTTCCTGGAGCAGCTCTCTCTGAAGCTGAAGTTAGGGTATCTTCTAATGTTCTCTTGAATCCGTCTCTTACGGTTTATAGAGATATTGATGAGTCTCTGTATACTTTTGAGTTGTCGGTAAGCCACTCTCTAGAAACTGATATTGCTGACGTTTCTGTTAATGCTTCTGCTGGTAATACTGATGTAACTAATTCCACAGATAGAGATTACTATTCTGTTGGAGGTGTAGCCTCAAAGAGTTTATCAGATTCTGCTGACTTATCTATCGGCGTTGATTATATTGATGCAGATAATATTGATGGCGAATTTGTATTCGGTTCCGCTTTAACTTTTAAATTCTAATTAACCCCTAATAAATATGAAAAATACGTTAGAAAATATCAAATCCTATGCTGGGGGAATCACCAGCGTCTTGTTGTCTATCATTGGTCTACTTGTAGTTTCTCAAGTAGTATTTGGTGATGGAGCTCCTCTTAATGTCATTGGCAACCTGCAAGGTGTTGTTAATGGATTTGTTGGTGAGGGTGCTAGTCTCGCAGGAATTATTACCCTGTTGCTTATTGTAGCTTTGTTTCAAAGTAGTTGTTGCAATAAGAAGTAGACTATTACTATAGATTAAAAAGAGGGGGGCTTTGCCCCCCTTTTTTTTTTGAATTTTTAAAAAAAATAATTATCATTTCTGAAAAGGCTATTGTGAAAAAAACTTTAATAACATTTGTTCATTATTACCGCCCAGAACAAGAACTTTTCCAAGATAACTTAAATTTTTTTGTAAAAAATGGGATAATAAATACAGATCAATATCATTACAATTTTATTATAAATAGTGGCGAAGAAGGTGGTTACAGTATACCAAATCTTCCAAATGTTTCTGTACTTAGGAGGGAAAATTTGGGTCATGATTTTGGAGCTTTTAAATTTTCTGTTGACTCAATTAACATTGATGAATACGAGCATTTTTTATTTATTAATGATACCTGTCGAGGCCCATTTTTTCCAAGTTATATTCCAAAAAACATAAGCTGGGTTTACATGTTTACCAAAGACCTTAGTCATTCTGTAAAAATGGTTGGCCCAACATGGTGGAGCAGCAAATCTTTAGGAGAGCATATTCAAAGTTATTGTTTTGCGCTAGACCATCAAGCCTTAAATCTTTTACTTGATGAAGGTAAATTTGACAGTGGCAATAAAGATAAGAATCAAATTATATTTGAGCATGAAATAGAATGCAGTCAATTTTTACTAAGAAAAGGTTTTCAAATCAAACCGTTTCAATTATCTCAATTTGGCTCTGAAAAAAATGAAGATATTGTTTATGAAAATCGTTATTTTGGCGACACAATAAACCCTTTAGAAGTTATGTTTATAAAAACAAATAGAATAATGAATCAAACCGTTAAAAATTACACAGAATGGATTTTACATGAAAAAATTAATAGATAATATAATTGGATATACAGATAAAAACACAACCCATAGCTATCTACCTTTGTATGAAAAGTTATTAAACCCTATCGCTGATAGAGCTACAAATATATTAGAGATTGGCATTGGTGATTTTTTAGAAAATGGAGTCACTTCCGAAAAAAACGGCGGAAGCCTTTTGTTATGGTTGGATTTTTTCACCAAGGCAACAGTACATGCTATTGAAATTTTAGGTGAAGACTCCGTGCATGAAGAAGTTTTAAATAGTGATCGTATAAAAACTTATACAAGTACAGATGCATATAATAGTGATAATATTAAAAAACATTTTATAGATAAGGGTGTAAAATTTGACTTCATCCTTGATGATGGTCCTCATACGCTTGAAAGTATGGTAGACTGCATAAAATTATATCATTTTTTATTAAAAGATAACGGTATTCTAATTATAGAAGACGTTCAAGATATTAATTGGTTTGATTCATTAAGAGATGAAACTCCAGACTACTTAAAAAAATATATAAAAACATATGATTTAAGGGAGAATAAAAACCGTTACGATGATTTAGTATTTACTATTGACAGGATTAATAATTAACCATGTATATAGTATTAGGAAAAAATGGATATATAGCGGAAGCTATTATAAAAGAATTAAAATATAGAAAATTAAATTATGTAGCCTTTAGTCGCTCTGATTTAGACTATACAAATTTTAAAGAGTTTCAAAACTATTATCATATTAACTACAACAGTTCGTCAACCCCTACCAAAAATTCAACTATCATAAATTGCGCTGGCTACATAGGAAAGCCAAATGTAGATGCTTGTGAATCAAATAAAGGTGACACAATCATGGGTAATGTTGTTTTTCCAACAAATTTAGCCAATCATTGTACCACAAACTCTTCTACTTTAGTTCAAATATCTTCTGGATGTATCTACAATGGGTATGAAAAACATTTTTCCGAAGAAGATGAGCCTAACTTTACATTTAGAAATGGAAGCTTTTATAGCGGCACTAAAGCCTTGTGCGAAAGAATGATATTAAATCATAATCCTCGCTCTTATATTTTTAGATTAAGAATACCATTTGATGAATATTCATCTCCAAGGAATTATTTAACTAAACTACTTTCTTATGAGACTTTACTGGATGTAGAAAATTCTTTGTCCCACAGAGGTGATTTTGCTAGTTATACGATTGACCTTCTCGAACAAAAAGTTCCGCATGGCATTTATAATATAACAAACAGGGGAAGCGTGACCACAAAACAAGTTGTTGAATTAATCAAAAAATATAATTTGTCAAGCAAAAATTTTAAATTCTTTGATGATTTAAATTCTTTTAGCGAAGAAGTTGTTGCTCCAAGGTCAAATTGTGTTCTCGACACGTCTAAGCTCGAAAGTTATATAAAAACTAGGTCTGCAGAAGAGGCTTTAAAAGATTCCTTGTCTAAATATTTATAAAATTAATTTTTTGTGTATATTTTTGTGTGAATGATGATGATTTCTATATCAGTGGACCAAGAGACTATGATGAGCAGACAGACGCTTTTCGTTTTGATCTCGACGATTTAATTTTGCGATATATTGATGAGTTTGATATCAATACAATTACAATGATCGGAGCGTTACAAGAAAAGATTCACGAATTATCTTCTTTTGGGAACGGAGAATTTGAAATGGACGAAGATTTTTTTAATGAAGATGAAGAAGATGAAATTTAACGAATATTATAAACACTATTTAAGTTTGCACCAAAACAAGACTTGCATATTATTACATTACATAGGTCAATGGGCTACCATTGGAGTTATTTATTTAATTATTAAATATAACTTGTGGTTATTAATACCAATTATCCCTTTTGTAGTTTATCCGTTTGCTTGGAGTGGTCATTATTTTTTTGAAAAGAATAAGCCAGCAGCCTTTAAGAACCCTTGGCTTGCAAAGCTTTCTGATTGGAGAATGTTTTTTGAGATTACTATTGGTAAAATAAAGTTGTTTTGACGAAAAAAAAATATTAAACAGCTAGACTGATAGTGGACTATATACGTATTAATTTAGCCATAACATAAATATTACGTGTATATAAGTTATATATGGTAGATAAAAATTATGTATATTTTTTGATGTTGGTAGTTTTTTTATTATGTTATTCTTTATATAAAGAAACCCAAGAAAACGAAAGGCTTTTTAAAATATGCACCGATCAAGAGTCAGTTATTCAAACACAGAAAAGCGCCATACAATATCAAAACTTATATTTAAATTATTTAAGGAATAACTATAATCAAAATTCTCCTCGCCCAGTTCATTAATGAATTTATATAGAATATCTCAACATCGTGATTTTCCAAAAACTATTGAAGCTGTAATCGAAATCCCAAAAGGAACTAGTGCTAAATACGAGTATGACCTTAGAGGTTTTTTTAGATATGACAGAAGTTTAATTAGCGCTATGGTATACCCATCTAACTATGGCTTTATACCAAATACCCTAGCTGAGGACGGGGACGCTCTAGATGTTTTGGTTTACAACAGAATACCCATAGACAGAGGGACTGTTGTTGAGTGTAATGTTATTGGGTATCTAGATATGGAAGATGAAGACTCAAACGGGGACATGAATAAAGATTATAAAATTCTAGCAGTTCCAACTTCTCACGAAAGGAATTACAAAGGCTTATCTGATATTGATTCCCAATTTTTAAAAGTTTGTAAAAACTTCTTTTTGCATTACAAAGACTTGAATAATCAAAAGGTAAATGTTTTTGACTGGCATGATAAAGAAGAAGCTTACGACATTGTAGAGAATAATGCAAAACCTGAGATAGATTTTTTTATAAAAAACTCATTAACTTTTATTTAAATTATGGAAATTATAGTAATATTAGCCATTTTATATGGATATATAGTTATTAAAGAAGAAAATAAATGGGATAACCACAAATGGACGGACTTACTGAACTCTGGGAATTAAGTTGGTCGGACGGACTGCTTTTTACTTTCTTTTTAATGCTACTTTACACATATAAAGTATGGATAGATAATAAGTTTAAGAAGTAAAGTGTAACATATTATGTGTTAAGATTTTTACCTTGCTTCTTTTTATTGGGTTGTGCAATAACTCACAATCCCCAACTTCTTGATACAAAATTCAAAGATGCTGATAGAAATTGGGCTAAAGTTTACGAGCACGAATTGAAAGTTGCTCTTGAAAATGATGACGTAGAAGCTTGGATGTTTTTTTGGCCTGAATACTTGAAAGAGGTTTCTAAATAATTATTATATTAATGTGTATATCATTGTATGAATCCCTTAGATAAATTAAGTTCTGATAAACTAAACTCTGTAAGATCTGACAAAATAATTTTCTATAGTCATCTGGGATTGGGAGATCAGATTGTTTCTGTTGGTTTGGTAAATTTTTTAAGCGAGAAGTATTCTAAAATTATTGTTCCATGTCACGAATGGAATGCAAATATGATGTCTCATATATATAAAGAAAACCCATCCGTAGAAATTGTTACGGGAGGAGATGGTGCAGTTGTGCCTTTAATCAAAGAGCATTTCGATATGGGCTACGATGAGGCTATAAGTAAAAATCTGGTTATAGAAGCTGGTCACAAAAAACTTTATTGGCCCTGGAATCATTGCTTTTATCACGCAAATAATTTTTCTTATGATATTTCTTTTGATTATTTTCGACTGCCAGAATCAGAAGAAGAAGATAATGAATTATTTGATCATTTAATGAGTATATACAATATATCTGGTGATTACGCTGTAGTTAGTGATGAGTATTCGGGTGGGAAGTTTGACCTAGATGTTAAAACAGATTACCCCATCGTCTATATTAGAAAATCTGAAAACCTTAGAAAAAATATGTTCTTCCTCAGGAAAGTTTTAGTAGAAGCTAAAGAAGTTCATCTTGTGAATAGCGGATTGTTTCATTTTGCAGAAAGACTTCCATTAAAAGGTGACATTCATTTTCACAGTAATAGGGGTTGCGATTTTGCTTTTTACACAGAAAAACAGATAATTTCAGTGTAATATAATAATATTATGAGAGGTCAAATTGAACTAAATTCAGATGCGGGTAAATTTATTAGTCAAACGTGTGCAAGAAACGACGTATCTACGATTGTAGAAATAGGAACATGGGAGGGTGGAGGCTCTACTCAATGTGCTTTACAAGGGATTAAAGATACTGATAAAATTTTTTTTATTATTGAATGCTGTTTAGATAAATACAAAATTGCTCTCGAAGGAAAACCAGAATCAAAAAATGTTCATTATTTATTTGGTAGAATTATTGAAGAAGAAGAGCTTGATAAAGATAATCTTGGACCTCATGAAGAGATATGGATTAAAGATGATATTAAATTCATGTCTGAGTGTCCAAATGTTTTTAATTTAATACCTAATCAGATTGACTTTCTAATTTTAGATGGAGGTGAATTTTCTACTAGATCTGAATTTTTAAAATTAAAAGATAGAGCTAAAATAATTTTTCTTGACGACACTGCATGTCGAAAAAATATATTAAATTGCTCAGAGCTTTCTACAAACGTTAATTACAAAACTATAATTAATTCTTCCGATAGAAATGGTTGGGCAGTTTTTGAAAGAATATCTAAATAGAGCTGGTAACTATATAGAAACCAATAAATTTTCTTACCTTGATTCTGGTAATTGCATTTTTTGCAAAACAGATTTTCTACAAGAAGATTTTAATCGAATTGAAAATTTAAATAAAAAAGTAATAGTTTTGTCTGGAAATTCTGACTACCCTATAGATCAATGGCATGTAGAAAATGCTCCAAAGAATTTGTTTAAATTTTATGGTCAAAACGTTTTATGTAAAGACCCTCGCTTTATACCAGTTCCTATGGGAGTTGAAAGTAGCGTTGTGGCTAAAAGAGGTATTAATCATGGAGTTTTCTATGATCGCTCAAAAGACTTGCAAGACTTATTGATTTCTTATAGTGAAGATCAAAAAGATGTCTCTAAAGCCAGTAAGTTCATTTACGCAAATTATTCTGTTTATACAAATCAAAATCATCGCCAAGAAATTTTAGATTTTATCGGCAATATTGATTACATAAACTGGTCTCATGGTAAGTCAACTATAGACTTTCACAAAGATATTCTAGATCACCGAATAACTTTGTGCCCTGCAGGAAATGGTGTTGATACTCATAGATTATGGGAGGTAATTTACTTAAATCGCATCCCTTTAACAATTAAGACGGGAGATTATGCTATTTACTACGACCTTTATAAACATTTGCCAATTATTATTTTAGACAGCATTGAAGAGCTTGCTGATTTTGACTATATACATTCACTTTACGAAAAAGTAAAATACAATTCTACAGAAAAAGCTTATTTTGATTATTGGAAAAATATAATTATTGCAGAGTCGAAAAGTTTAAATTGATTTTTTAATTTTGATATTTATAATATATATTATATGAAAAGCTTAACAAAATTAGCAGATCAATATTGTAGCGACAAAGGTCTTTCTCACGCCGAGGGTCACGGTTACACATTACTCTACCAAGATTTATTTACTCCATATAAAGATAAACCAATTAGTTTTTTAGAATTAGGCTTACTTATAGGTGGTCCAGAGCTTGGAGGTGCAGGCGGCTCTTTCCGTGGAGAGTCGCCTTCAATTAAAATGTGGCAAGATTTTTTTGGAGACAAAGCTAAGATAACTGGTTTTGATATTTGTGATTTTTCTTCTCAACAAAATGAAAACTTTGATTTCATGATGGGTGACAGTGGTTCAGATGAAGATATGTTAAGGTTGTCAAATTTAAATAGCCCTTATGATATAGTTATTGATGACGCTTCTCATAATTCTTACCACCAACAAAATACAATTAAATTTTTATGGGATAAGATTTCGCCAGACGGTTTTCTTATAATAGAAGATTTGCATTGGCAGCCTCATGATTTTGGCTTACCTGTGCAAGTAAAAACTTTTGATCTATTTAATGAATTTTTCAATAAAAATAATTACATACATAGTGACGTTTTGTCTATTGATATGATGCAAAAAATTAGATCTGAAGCTAAATACATGCTTCTGCATAAGTCTTGCACATCTAACGGTCAATGTTTAGTGCTTAAAAAATCTACTTAATAAAAATATCATGTCTTTTAAGTTACTACAAACAGATTGTACATTTAAAAACTTAAACTCTACTAATGTAGAAGATTTTCCGTTATATCATAATAACTTAGAGGCTGAAAAAAAATCTCTTGCTTTTGCAGATAATTTTGACTGTTTCCGAAATGATAAAAAATTAGTATTTCATTGCTACTGGAGAGAAGTCAAACCTTTTGGGCGTAAGCAAGCTGGAGCTATAAAGTCTATTGTAGCAAATCATATAGATATTTTAGATTCTGTAGAGATAAATCTTTGGTCAGATAAAAAATTTGTAAATAATTCTTACTATGATGAAATATCAGAATATGTAACATTTAATATTTGGAATATTGAAGAAGAATGTAAAGGCACTATAATAGAAAATACACACATTAATAAGTCCTACATTTCAGATGATACATGTTATTTAGATGGAGATATATTTAGATTGCTAATTTTACATAAGTATGGAGGTTTTTATGTTGATATGGATGCTTTTGTACTAAAAGACTTTAGTCCACTTAATGATTTAGAATTTGTTTATCAATGGGGAACGTCTGGTAATAGTGGTGAAAATTATGGCTCTAATGGAGCAATTATGAAACTCGATAAAGACTCTGAATTGTCTCTAGAGTTACTAGAAGTCATATTAAATACACCAGCTAGCCACGACACTTTCGCATGGGGAGCAGGCTCATACGGAAAAACTAAAAGCCCGCTTGCTTCGCTTCCAGGAATTTGGTTTGATCCTACTTGGGGATTCTCTATATCCAGTCAAGATTCTACTGCATCTAGTTTTAAAAAATCTGATACTCATCATCTTTACGAAGGAAGTTTTGCGTATCACTGGCATGGATGTTTCGACATAGAGCCTGAAGAAAACTCTAAATGGGTTTATTTAGAAAAATCTTTTGAAGATAAAATTTCTTGACTTTACCTTTTTTTTATGGTATTATATCCATAATTTATGAAAATAGTAAAAGAGTTGAAGAATGCAACATTCGAATACGATGAAGACAGTAAATCTTTTTGCATAAAGTCAGAGAAATCTCTTGATATAAAACCCACTAACATTGATTTGTCAGGTGTTCCACCTCAAAGTATGTTAAAATTATTTGATGAAATAAATAATATAAGTGGAGGCAATCTTTCAGTTTCATATGACGAAAATAATGATTCTTATTCTGTAAAAGTAAAGTCTAACATCAAATTAAATAAAGTTTACGCCTTTTCTTTTATGAGGTTTGTGGTTCGAATGGCTCAAAGAAATTGGTTTAGGATGAAAAAACCTCTTGACAAAAGCGAAGAACCTATGTTAGAATGTAAAGATCAATTAGAAATGTTTTAACCTTAAATTAATATAAATAATATGAATCAAGAAAAAAAAATAAAAGCCCTCGAAGAAGTCGCTTCAGAAGTTCTCTCTTCACATGATGTTGTTTACGCATCAGAAGAAGAAGAGTTTTTTTATGAAGATTCAAATGAGCCCGTTCCCTATGGAGAACCTATTGGCATAGATGTCCCTGTTTATGATTTTGAATACATTAAATACGATGTTGATAAAGACGACAACAGTCGCGACGCTAATAAATGGAGATATAACGCTAGTCAAGAGTATGAAGCTTTAACAAATGAATGGATTAGCCCACGAGAAATAAAACTTGTTTTGTTTAAAAATATATATTGGAAACCACATCCCGAAACAAAACATCGCTCGAAAGAAGAAGTAGGGGACTTTATATTTTAATTTTCATGTCTTCCAATAAAAAATATTTTAGTCCTAAATTATTTGAATTTAGAATTAAATACAATGCTGGATCTGGCCATTCCGCTCAAGATAGTTATCATTATTATAGTGCAGAAGATGCTCAACAAGCTCTTGGGTATCACGAATCAATGATGGAAAGACGTGGCTATAGAAGTCAACTCATATCAATAGAAAAAAATAATCCTTACTCAAATAAATGGGAAGAAATAACCTTAAATGAAAATTAGAAATACAGAAAGATTTTTTTGGCTAGTATGCATTTTTTTACTAGCTTGCCATTCTCTTAACCAATCAGACGAAATTAAAGTTTTAGAGACTGCAGTTTCACACAATACAGATTATGAAACCTTAAATATGAAACGTCAAGTTTTTTATAAAATGTTATTAGACTCTATTGATATGCAAAACGAATCCAATGAACAGTACAACGAATTGCTAGATATAATTGTAGAAAATGGAAATTAAGTCTAGTCAAATAGTATATTCCGAGCATGACTACGATGAGTGCTTTGAATATACAGACGGATCTGGAAGAGTCTCCGAAGGTAATGCCGTAGGCATTGTGAGCGAAGACGGAAAGTCTTTAACGCTATTTTCAGATATTGTATATAGCAAATACGATCACGACTATTGGAATAATTTAGAACTAGAAAACGATGTTGACAGATTAATATTACCATGATAGCTTTTAGAAAAG
>MDTG01276229.1_pt1 | contig 16559 bp, 22 predicted proteins | sample 811421 | NCBI WGS metagenome assembly MDTG01 (sample SAMN05326645, study PRJNA326480) | marine metagenome | isolation source: seawater | place: Pacific Ocean: South East | collected 2011
AATCAATTGCCTTTAAAAAGTTCGTGCTTCCACCCCAATCAATTCGACTACATACGCGAATCTTCTCTAACCACGACAATTCACGATTAGCATCACGAGGGTTGTAGGGTCCGAGAACAGAATATACACTCGTTTTATTTGAACCACTCGATCCCCAACTAAAACCATAACCCGTTGTTGCCTGATATTCTTTTTCGGATCGAGGATACCGAAGGCGAACCAGAGTAGGTGTAGTAGTAAAGGTGAGAATATAATCCCTCCAGGCTGGAGAATTGAAATGTGAAGCAATCACCGCAACCGAAATGGCACACCCCATAGGATCACCCTCCATAGATCCAGATACATCCGCAATTGGCAATGTATCCCCCATACCAGTGAGACCCTTTTCTTGGCGGTACTTTTCAATTGCCTTTACATGATCATTAAATTGAGACTCAAGTAGAATAGCCCGATCGCCTATTACATTTCCACTCCGTGTAACCTCATTAGCAATCTCATGAACAAACATAGACTTGCCCTTCGAATTGGCAGCCCCCTTTTGTACAAGAGACAGAAACTTCTTGTAGTGATTACGGCATAGATTACGATCATGACTGTCAGGATGTTGACGACCTCCTGTCCTAGTTTCATCAAGCCATGCCTTAGTAAACTTATTTAGGCACCGTCCAGATACAAGATGGAAATTAATATCACCAAATTTCTTAGCACACATCAGCTGTTCAGTCGTGTTGATTTCACGATTGAGCTCAGTCACTGTTCTACGCCACAAATTCATGGCATGCTTGAAATCTGTATTAAACTCTCCATTGAATGCCTTTCGTGCTAGGCTCTTCGTCATTTTAGTAAAACGATCAGTAGCTCTGCCCTCCTTGGGAACCCAGCGAGCAGCCAGACTGATTGTAACCTCTTCATTTCCAGTTTCACTATTTTGTTGCGATCGCTTCAGTTTAAGAGTTTCCTTATCTAACAAGATTTGCGTTACATAGGCAAGAATGATCTCCTCCATAAGACCACTGTACTTATCCTTATCATTGAAGATCATTTCATAGATTTTGTTAAGATCTAGCCACGAACCATATTGAGGGATTTCGTGGACAAGGACCTCCATAGTCTTAGGATAACGGTCGTACAGTTCAATAAATAACCAATACGACAATGTTCGTTCACCCTTACCATATGTACCACGAATGTCTCGAAGGTTGAATGCCAATACAAACACACGCCGGATGTAGTCTGCCCTTACCACCTCATCTGTGATTTTGTCACAGGCTTTAAAGACCTTATGTGTAAGTTCCCGAATGCTCCTTCTTGTCACTCCTGCTACTATGACCGAAGCTTGTACACCAGACTTCTTGATTCCTCGACCTCCCTTCTTTGGATTTCCCTTGCTATCTCCTCGAACAAGAGCCACGGACAATGCTGTAATTGCGGCTTCGACTTGCTTAACTGGATCATGTGAATTTGTTAGTCCGGAAGAATTGTATTGAAGTAGGCCATTTTCACCCACTGAATAATTTAGTGCCGCCTGAGAGGCACGCTCGTACTCTGCGAATAATGGGTTTGCGCTGCTCATTTTTTGTTGTTACCATGATATTGATGTCCTATCTTTAAATCAAATTTTTTTTCTTCATTTTTCCAAATCAAAAAAAAAGGTTTTATTCACTATTTAAAGAGACCAATCACACTAAAGCACATCCAAAGTCCTGTCCCTGTCTGCTTATCATATACTTCTTCTTGCCCCTCACAGCAATTTTATTGTATACTCCATCCATAGCCAGTTTAGATCGTAAGATGATCTTAGTGCTGTCTAAAATTCGATAGACAGTAATGTGATACGATCGATCATACACAGCACCGATTCTATAGTCTTCAAAGTTCTGAGAACCATAACAGACCCGTTGCCTGTATGGAATTCCTGGGCGAATAGGCCTTCTACGTTGGTCCTGGGGTGGAATTGCATTTCTCAAGTAATGATCAATGAGAGACTGCGCTACTACTCTCGAACTTCCGTCTGATAGCATAGGACGCTCGTTTTCAAAATCATCGTCGTCCTCGCTATCATAGTCATCGTCAAGTCCACTGTCATAGTCTTCATCATCATCGCTATTAAAGTCTTCCTCCTCCACGTTGTCAATCTGCTCTTCCGCGCTTTCGTAACCTTCATCGTCGCTTTCCGAATCAGAATAGTCCGAATCAGAATAGTCTGGATCAGCCCTATACCATGTTGGTCGATCTTCTTCAAAGCTCTCCATGTCTTCTTTGTACTCTTTTTGTGTATACATTTTTCGATTGGTCATTCCCAACTTGTTGCTAAATCGGATTTTCTCTCGACATAGTGGGCAATTTCCAGAAGACTCATTGTCTATCTTTAAAAACCACTCTGAAATACAACTAGAATGGAATTGATGCCCACATTTAAGTTTTTCACACTGGATCTTTCGGTTGAAACGACCAGACCTCTTTAAGAGTGCCCAAAATTTCATGGATATGTTTGGATTAACACCCCGCATGGGCTCCATACAGATAGCACAATCGCCGCCGCACATTAGTTGTGGTAGATTACCCATCTCTTGAAAAATCCGTAGCTTATCAAATTTTTTTTCACTCCCTACCCTCATCCTTTTTTTCGAAAATTAATTTTGAGTTTATAAAAAAAATCCATCCGGATTTTTAATGTAGAAAGTATATAGAGATGACCTCCATGAATCGTTGTGGACATGGATTTAACAAGTATCATAATTTAATAGACAAACTATCAGATAATGATATACAAAATATTTTTTTAGAAAAAATAGATAATAACAAATCTAGAGACAAAACACATACAGAGAAAACCACAACCCATAGCAAAATGCCACCTTCTAAATCCTGTATTTTTACTATATGGCATTTATTAAAAAAGGCTTCTCTAAAAAACTAGTCTTAAAAAACCCATTCTATCATTTCTGAATCTATTTCCCAAGTAGTCTATGTAGACAAACAATAAGAAAAAATATGGATCATATTCATTAAACATTTTGTTGTAATATTTTTTTGAAAGATAGTCTAATATATTCACTACTGCTGTCATGGCAAACATATCCATAAAAAATATTGATAATTCATTATCCATAAAAAATATATAATCTTTAGCTATATTTGTTTTTCAGGATGTTAACTTACTTTTTAGTGAATTCACAAAACCAATTACCCTTTTCATTGAATATCTTATCTATTTTTATATACTCTATACAGTTAAGCAAATATCTATAGAATGTGTCTCTATCATAAACATAGTAATACCTATCATAAATATCAAATTCTTGAGTACCATTTTCCATTTTTTTTCTTTTATGCCATTTTACCATATTATCTCCTATTTCAAAGGTCTTTTTTGAATCAATATCTTGTTCATATGACCAAACACTAATTAGTCCTTTTCCTCCCTCTTTCAACAAACCAATCATATTCATTAATGCTCGCAGTCTGTTTTTTTCTTTACATATATGATGAAATACTGCTATAGATATAGCAAAGTCATACTTCTTTTCATAATTTTCCATATCAAGAATATTTTTTTTCTCTACCGACAATTTTTTGTTTTTACAAATTTCTATAAATCCTTCACATGTATCTATTCCCTCTATTATTAAATCATCTCTAAAGAGCATATTTTTACCATTTCCGCATCCTATTTCAATACCAGTTAGTTTTGTTTCTAGTTTGCCTAAAAATTCCTGGACCCCTTTCCAAACTGACCTTCGAGTATCACTAAACTCTTTAGATATTATTTCATATACGCTAATCACATTGTTTTGTTCAGTTCTTGATGGTTTGTACATCAAAATTTCTATAATAAAGCATATAATATATTTTTCAAATTTTTAATCTCTCTTTTTTATAGTATAATAGATGACTTCACAATTCCTAGATCAGTATACCTATCTTCATTTTGCCACTGGAATTATTTTTTATTTTTGGGGTATTTCTTTTACTACGAGTTTTATATTACATAGTATTTACGAATATTTTGAAATTACTGACTTTGGAACAACTATAATAAATAACTACTTTGGATCTATTTGGCCAGGTGGAGGAAAACATAAACAAGAAAAATTTATTTATAATGGACTTGGTGACACTATTGGTTTTATAGTTGGCTGGTTGACTGCCTACTATCTTGACAAAATTGGTGACGAGTTAGGATGGTATAAAAAACACATAGAATAGAACCGTTAACCAAAATTTATAATTTGATATAAAAAATCATAAATTTATATATTTAAAATGGAACTCAAAATCTCTAATATACTTTTTGATAATTCAATGAAAACATGGGTAAAAAGTAATTGTGATGATACTGCCAGAAGGGTAGGTATAAGACTACTACCCAAATCTATAATTCAGCCTGTTGGTTTACTTAGTCAGGCCAGACTTGATAGTATTGAAAAAAGCTATATAGATAAAACAACACACAAACTCCCTCCAATAAACGTAAAAAATTATAAACTCGAAAATGGTACTCCAACTCAATATTATATAATTTTAGACGGACGTCATCGTGTTGTAAAGGCTCTCTATCATAATTTACTCTCAATTAGAGTAAACACATAAAATTTTAGAGGAAAATTTGATAATATTTTTATATTTTAAGTAATCGCAAAAATGTCCGTAAACCGTCGGATTCAGTTTGGACTATGCTGTCTTAATATTGAGTTGCGAGAGCAAAAACCAACTATTTTCGCATCAAGGTCATGTACTATGGCTACCTTTGAAAAAAAGGGCCTGTCCTATGTTAAGGAGCTCTCACTTAAAAATCTAGATGATATCATAAGAATGATTTACTGGAACGAGAAAAATGGAATTAAGGTTTTAAGACTGACTAGTAATATATTTCCCCATTTTTCAAATCCAAAGACAGAAAGATATAGTCTTGACTTTGCTGATGAAAAGCTTAAAAAGATTGGACAATTAGCAAGAGAGTTGAACATGAGGCTTACATTTCATCCAGGACAATATGATGTTTTAGGTACACCTGATCAGCGTGTATTAGATAACACCATTTTGGATTTAGAATGTCATGCTAATATATTGGATAGAATGGAGTGTGACCAAAACTCTGTAATGGTAATCCATGGCGGAGGTTTATATAATGATAAGAATGCAACTATAGAACGCTGGATAAAAAATTATAACAATGCGCCTGAATGTATAAGAAGGCGGTTGGTTTTAGAAAATTGTGAAAAGATATTTAATATTGAGGATTGTCTGTATATTTCTGATCGATGTGGTGTTCCCGTGGTTTTTGACACTCACCATTATGATTGCTATAACCTTTTACATCCCGATATCAATCTCAAAGAGGCAAAAGACTATATTAAACCCATTTTAGAGAGCTGGAAGAGACGTAATATAAAGCCTAAATTCCATGTATCAGAACAAGGCTCTGGTAGAGTAGGCCATCATTCTGATCTTATTGAAACGATTCCAGAATACCTCATGGAAATCCCTGAAAAATATGATACAAATGTTGATATAATGATTGAAGCAAAACATAAAGAAAAGGCTATTGCTAAACTACATGAAAAATATCCTGAATGTAACTGTAAAAAGAAAATACTCAAAATAAAATTACCAAAAGTACAGACTGTGTCATAAACCCTTTATTAATCTAATGAGTTTATCTGCTTTTGTAGTCTTATAAATATCTATTTTGAATTTTTCTTTTATTTGTGTATGTATATCCCAATTTTTAAATACATAGTCAAGACAAGTTGGTATTTCACATTCAATTAATATATATGATAATTCTAATATATGATCAATAAACAATTGGTTTTCCAAATCTAGCCTTTTATAGTAATTTGTTATCATTTCTTTGTTATCAGAGTTAAGTTTTTTTAATATTTTATGATATGCCTTCGCAAGATTGAATCTCTTTTTAATGTCATCGTAAAGTCCATAATTATAGCTGTCTGAAATTTTTTCCCATCTTTTAATATTAGTTATAAATATATTAGTATGATATAAATCGGCAACACTATTCATCATGAAAATACTGTACATACACAAGAATGATGTAATAATACTATGAATATTATCATATTCACGGGTGTCTTTGTAATAATTGAGAATAACACTAGTTTGACTTAGTTTATCGTAAATTATAGTTTTGTCATTAATATTGTGCCTACAAAAGTTTCTTATTGAATGTTTTAAACCATACCAAAATATCTCTAAATCTTTATCGGGTAGATTATTTTTATCTATTCGCTGTATTATGTTATGAATGTCTTTACTATTGGGAGATTTGATTTCTTCTGGTATCATTTCTTTTTATAGACTTACAGATTAATCTCTATGTAAATAGAAAAAAATTATCAAATTATTTAATTATTCATATTGACAATAGCAATTTGGTGATCCAACCGGAGATTCTTCAAACATACCAAAACCTCCTACATCGTCGTGTAGACTACTTACTGTTTTTTGTTCTCCAACTATAGGATGAATTACCATATTATTGCCTTTCAGAATCTCACCAATCATAGCAAGTTGTCCTTCTAAATACCGGATTTTATTTTCACCAGAGATATTCACATAGTCGAGTTGTCTTTTCAGAGCCGCTCTTTCAGCTATTCCATTTTCAATTTCATACAGCTCCTCTGGATTGCTTAAATTCCACTTACTCATTTTAGTGGCTGTCATTTCAGTAGAAAGATTAAGTGTCACACTTTTGAGTCTATTTACTTCATCTTCAAGGAATTTACATCTGTTTTTGAGGGCATAATTTTCTTTTTTTAGACTGTTAATCGCCTCTGTCTTTGATTCTGTCATTTTCAAAGTTTAAAAGTATTAAAATATATATCAAATTTTATTAATATATTTTAATATGGGAAATCAAGTCTCTAATCTTTGTATAGAATGCTGTAATAGTGAACAGACTATAGATAAATCTAGTATAGATGAGCTTATAGCCTGTGGATACCCTTTTTGTAAAAATGATATAAGAAAAAATAATACCAGTACAGTGACTTTATTTAATAATACTATATACTGCTCTCCTGAGTGTAGAATTTTACATAAACAAATAGACTATATAGGTCTGGGATTTAATAAACACTCAGTATCGACTCTACTGTGATTTTTAAAACAAGAGCTATAAGTCTATATGACGGCTTATTCTTGGAGTACCTCTTGTTTTATTATCGAAATTCTGGTAACAGTTAATAGCGTCAGGATATCTTTTACAAACAGGCCTATGTATAAGAAAAAAAAGGATAGAAAGTAAGAGCAAGGAGCCTAAACTGACAATTTGAATAAAAACTAAATCGTATATCACAACGGTGTCTTTGTAGTTTTCAAATATGAATCCTGTCAAAAATATCAAACTCATTGTCAAGAGTATGAAATTACTGATCAATACCATTTTATAATGCTTTATTTCTTTTTTAAAAACAACCTTAAACATGGAAAAGCCCAACATAAAACTAAGTAGTATTGTTACATATAAAAATAGTTCTAGACTTGTATATACTGTTTTAGGAGGATTTATAAGATTATACACTCCTGCTGTCATGTAGAATAGAATATTACTGTAGTATATAAAACATAGCATATTCAAAAATCCTGTTTTAAAAATTTCGCATTTATATTTTTTAATAGGCTCTGGATTAAGATTAAGACTAATATTTCTTAATGGTACTCTAACATCTTGATTTTTATTCATCTGTAAATAATTATATATTGTTTGTTAAAACTATAAATAATTATTATTTATCTTCTAAGATAGTAATTTAAAGGATAATCTTTGTTTCTTTCAACAACTCCAACACTATTTGATTTATTATTATTTATGTTGGGTTTTTTAATATCTATTTCTAATAGTTCATCATCTTCATTTCTTTTATATTTTTCCATAATGCTCTTTTTATCAATTATAGTCTCTTTTTCATCTCTATCAACTGTTCTATTTTTTTCTTCTTTAATTTCTTTACCTACATTTACCTTGTTATTATCTCTATTGAATTTTTCAATACTTTGTCTTGTTTCCAAAGGGATTGTTGATTCTGGTACCATAGTTTTTGCCATTTCATAAGCATTTTCAACCTTGTTTAGATAACTATTCATATTAGTACCTAACTTTTGGGTAGTACTGGCTATATTCTCTGATATTTCTGTTACCTTACCTATTGCCGCATCAACATTTTTTTTATCATAAAAAACGACAGGATTGCCTTCTTTGGGTACAAAAATGTTTTTGCTTCCATTATAAGAGAATACATCCATAGTGTATAGCAGTTTGATTATTGCCCCCAGATCTATAGTTCTAAGTACTAGTAATGATGTTAAAGATGTTATGAGAGTAAGTATTGCCAAAAAATGTCTTTCCTGTAATACAGCCCTTACAAAAATAACAATATCAACAACTTGACCAACAAATGGTATAGATGCTAACACAAACAGTAATATAAAGATCCAATCCAAGTCTTTGTTAAAATCCTTAAAATGTGTAATATCAAATTTGTATAGACTTGTTAATTGAGTTATAAATTGAGAAATAAATCCTTGTTGATTTTCACCACCTTTCTGAACATACATTGCGTTTACAATTTTATCAGGTTGATCATCCTCAAGATTTATATTATTAGTATGACATAGATCATTGATTTTCTTAACCTGTGTATTACTATCAAAAGTATCTAGGGTCATTGAGATAAGTTCATTAAACATGTTAGATAGGTTTTTAAGATTAGTAGCAATAGGTTTTATATTTTTTTTTATAAACCTGCCCTCATTTGTGTTAATAAGATTATCTGAAATTTTTTCTAATAAAAATACATATCCTTCCATATTATAATATTTAAAGATTATAATAAGCAAAATATTTCATAAATGAAAATGATATTTATTTCTAGTCTATATAATAATGGTAAAGACTTATTATGTAGATAAAATAATGACGGATAGTGAAATTGAAAATAGTGAAGGTGAGCATTTCGATGAAAGTCATTATAAATTGATACTAGATCATGATGCCGACGTTTATACAAAAGAGGGAAAGTTGTTGCTTAAATTAAGAAAAAACGTCATTCCTGATAGTGTTATCAAACCTGCCTTAGAGTCTCTAAGAGATGCCGCCAAAAAGAAACATGAAAATAGAGGAGCATCTGCTGGGGTTTTGGATAGAAATAAGATGGCAAACTACATTGGCGAATTACTTAATCCAGGTAAATTCAGAACTAAGTTTAAATCCTCTGTTACCGGAATTGAGAGTAATCAGGCTACATCTAATTTATCACCCTCAAATATAATCGGGTTTTTTGATAAACCTGATAGAAATCTTAAAGGGAAAGGAGCACCATGTCGATTAACAGCTTTTAACCGTGATTACCCTGAACTATGGGATAACACACAGCCATTTCTTAATGAAATTGACAAACAATTTAAAGAACTAGTACCTAAACATCATAAACTACAATATGAAAGATGCCAGCAAACTCCTGAATTTGCGATAGGAAATACGGCTTTTTCTACTGTTACAATCAATTATTCATGGAGAACAGCACTTCATAAAGATGCTGGTGATTATATGGATGGTTTTGGCAATCTTATTGTAATAGAGGATACAGCCAATTCTAATAAGTATAAGGGGGCATATACCGGATTTCCTCAGTATGGTGTTGCTGCTAATGTAAGAAATGGAGATTTTTTAGCTATGGATGTCCATGAGTGGCATGCTAATACTGAATTTATACCAGTTCACAAAAAGGCTGATTCTAATTCTAAAGCAAATGATGTACTAAATAGTTGGCATTATAATAGACTATCGGTTGTTTGCTATCTTCGTGAAAAAATGCTGAATTGTAAGGATCTAAAAACAGACAAAATCCAACTTCTCAAGCATGAGGGTGGTGCCAACGATAACATGCTTGATACTATATATAATTCACTTCCTATTGAATATATAGAATTTATGAATAAAAAATATGGTTTATTTTTATGATTCAAATACAAAATCCCCTCCATCATCAATATGACCGATTGAGTTATATTCAAGATCGTATATAATACCTTTACAGTGGTCAAAGTAATATGTTTTATCACCTACCTTTGATTTCTCTAGATTGGATAGATCAATATCATATTCACATTCTTTATCAGCTATACTATTTTTCTCTTCATCTGCCTCAATTTCTAGATCCTCTGGATTGGTTATATCTATTTTTGAGGAAAGTGTTGGAAGAGAATTGATTAATGTATGATTAATACTCTTATCTTTCTCTTTTAATTCCTTTTTATACTCATCCTCAATACTTAAATCATATGAAAGATAAGACTGTTCTAACGCAGTGTCTGGATACAGACTATTAATTTTTTCTTCTACCCTTTTTTTAAATGTGTCATCATTTTTAGGAACTTTAATCCTAATCTTATTTGTTGTTAGACTCATATTTTTTTTATTCAAATTAATGATTATTGTATATCAAATTTAAAATATATTAAATATTTAATATATTATAACTATTATAATGGAGAATGATGCTATGTTAGAAAAGTTAGTTAAGGTTGATGATGACTCTGAAATTCTAAGCAACAGACAACGTCTAAAAACGGCCTTGGGTGAAGTTCAAGAATTATGCCAATTACAAAATGATCTTTCAACACTCATAACTATACAAAAAGAGGACCTTGAAAAAATTGAAAACATAACCCATAATATATCCTTAGCAACCGAAAAATCAAATAAAGAATTAGAGGCAGCATCAGGAAGATCATTCAAAATGTTACCAATTATGCTAGGTACTGGTATGGGGGTAGCAGTAACATTACCTGTAACAATCGGATTAGGATTATCAGCAGGTATAGTAGGAGGTGCTGTGGCCGGAGCAAGCATTCTGGGAGGAATTGCTGGTAAAAGTCTTGCTAAATAGTTTATATACTGCTTGAGCATGATTTATAGACATTTTCTATATTCTGGATAGCCTGTTGTAATGAATTTTTAGATACCTCTAATTCTTGTTCCTTTTTCTCCTCAATCTTTTTACATTCTTTCTCATATTCAATTTTTTTAGTTTTTTGGATATGAATAGATATCCAAGAGTTAATAAGTGTTTGTAATTTCATTACGTCATTAAAATCAGACCTTTTGAATATAACATTCAAAAGATTTTCTAATTTTGTATTGTCAAGTTTTAGATTTTCTACATCTATGTATTCTTTATTATATACAATACCATTCTTCATACTGTTGACTTTATCTGTGTTAAGCGTTTCCTTACTATTGTATAACTTTATACTATGCGCATTAAATGTTGTTGTTTCTTTATCAGTCTTGATTGAAACAGCAAATGTGACCTTAGAATCAATATCATAAGTATTTTCTTTATCTAATTGATAATTAATAACTTTAGGAGCAAATATGATTAATTGGTCTCTTTTAGCCTTTTTCTTGTAAAGGTTTGTAAAATTCTTTTGAAGTTTGTTGATAAGGGATTTATAATCATCCATATAAAAATTATCAGGCATGGTAATGTTGTTTAAATTCACTCCTATAAATTTTTCAGTTTTCTTTGAATATATCTTTTTTGAAATATTACCTAAAAATCGAATATGTTCTCCATTGCTATCAGTTATAATATCGTTTTTGCTTGGCATATTATATTACCAAGTATAAAAAATACTTATTTTTTACGCATTTTATCTTTATCTTTTTAATATTAAATGGGGAATACTATCAAAAGTAAAGAAATTGAATTGGCTTCTACTACTACTCAGTCCTCTGAAACTATACTTGAAAAAGAGATGAAGGCATTTCAAGAATTAGAATTACTAGATATAACTCCAGCATTTATAAAGAGATTTGGTATAGAAAATATCACAAATAAAATAGATCAGCAATATTTCTGGTTTTATAATAATGAGAAAAGTAATCCTGATAAATATATTTCTCTAAAAGACTGGAATTTAAGATATGTCTGGAGTTGAATTATTTATTATTGTTTTAGGATAATAATGTGTTACTAGTTGTTTGTATGCTTTTTGAACTTCTTGGAATTTTTCATTATATTCTTCATAGCTGTCCGGATGTTTATCAGGATGAACCTTCGCACATTTTTTTAGATAGGCCTTTTTTAGTTGAGGTAACTCAGGAATACAGGTATTATCAAGACCTAATAATTCATGTAAGATATTAGTGTCTATTACATCATCTTTGGTTTCATTATCAACAAAATATTCTTTATTTTCTATTACCTCCTTAAATGATCTTATATTTCCTAGCAAGTATAGATATCCGTTCTCAGAAAGATTAGACTTCATAAAAGCATAACAGTATTTAAAATATGTCTTACTATCACGATGCTCTACTAGCTCATTTTCAAAAAAATCTTCATAATTTTCACGTACACTATCAACTGTGTATTTACTATTTTTTTTAAAATCCTTCTTTTTGAAATCTGTAGCAATATCTAATTTATAGTCATCGAAATATCTATAATACAATTGGTATAGATCCCCATGTAAAGTATCAATGCTTTTGTTTACATCTCCGATTATTTCATTATATTCCTTTTCTTCTGGTGTTAGTCTATTCTTCGTTATAATAACATTGTTGCTTTTTTTCTTTCTACGTACACTACCTTTTCCACCTGTTTGAACTTGTGATAACTTCTTTTTTAAATTCTCTCTTGCTTTTAGCATATCCTCTTTGGATAGTTCTGAATTCTCCATTATAATCTTATTAATAGTAACATAACTTAATTAATAAAATTATACGCAATTATTCTTCATCAGTATCTATTAAACACTTGTCTGTTTCTATACTATCACTATCATCCTCACTATCACTGTTTAACTCATCAACTATTGAGTCTACAATAATCTCATTCTCATCATCATGTTCCCAGTTCTCAAATATTTTGAGTGATCTAGAATAGGGTACATTATGAACTGATCTCTTATTAAAAATCTTAAGTTTTTCCTTTGTATCACAAATTATGGAAATCACATTAAATTCATAGCCACTATTTTCAGCAAGCTTTTGATACTTTTTGTACATCCATTTTTCGTAAAAACTTCCTGAAACAAATATGATATTGTGTCCTTTTTCTAAAGCACTCAAAAATTTAATTAGGGTTTCATCTTCAGCCTTGACTGCGTCCTTATGAACATATTTATAATCTCCACTCTTGTTAGTGAAAAAATCATTAACATCACATACCGCATGGTTTTCTTCCTCAATATAATCTGTGTATTCATTAATTAAAGTTCTTCTACCTGATCCAGGTACTCCTCTTACTATTATAACCTGTTTGTTTTCAGAATTAATCTCGTTAAATAATCCTGGGATTTTTCTAGTTTTAGATTCTTTGGTGTCATTTTCTTTTTTGAATGTATTTTCAATAAAAATCTTACCTAATAAATACATTTCTGTGAGTAGAATTCCTCCAAAAAATACAATTGAAAATACACTAGTAGTGTCCATTACATCTGTACTAGTATGGGAATGGAAATTAGGTTGAAACTCTAGTCTTGTATACATCTATAATATTATATTATGTCATAATTTCTTTAAATAACTTTATATATTTCCTTATTATACCTACATTTACACATTTCTCATTATATAAAATTTGAATAACAATTATAAGTATTTATAAGTAAATAAATGTCGGTTGTTGTACTTGATAGTGAATACTCTGGATCATTATCATTCGATGAGTATAGTTTTAAATTATCAGACTTTCAAAAGCATGCTATTGATGGTTTTAAAAATAACAAAAATGTGTTTATTTCAGCACCAACTGGTTCTGGCAAAACCCTACCAGCAGAATACGCAATCATGGACATGGTTAAGAATGGTAAAAAAACTATATATGCCTCTCCTATTAAAACCCTTTCTAATCAGAAATTTAATGAATTTACCAATAAGTTTCCGGAAGCAGATGTAGGTATTCTCACTGGAGATATTAAATATAATCCTACAGGAAATGTTTTAATTATGACTACGGAAATTTTGCGCAATCTACTCTTTAATAAGACTTTACATGACTATCAAAACAAAATTGATATTGATATAGATGTATACAATGAGTTTTCCTTGATTGTATTTGACGAAATTCACTATATAAATGATAAGGATAGAGGTTCTGTATGGGAACAATCTATTATGCTATTACCAAATAGTACTCAAATGATTATGCTTTCAGCTACAATTAATAATCCAGAACAATTTTGTGAATGGATAAGCAAGATCAAAAATAAAGATACATATTTGTGTAGAACTAACCATCGAGTTGTACCACTAAGGCATGCCATATTTACTAATTATCTTGAGTCATTTCTTAAAAAAACAGACAACTATCACCAGTTTGATAAATTTAATAACCAAATTGTAGTTTTTAGTAACGAAGAAAACAAATTCAATGAGAAAAGATATCAAGAGGTTTTATCTACACTAAAGCTTGGTAAAAACGGATTATCTAAAAATCATGTTTATGGAGAAATTATAGCATATCTTAAAAACAATAAATTGGTACCATGTATATTCTTCTGCTTTTCGCGAATGATGTGCGAACGACTCTCTAAACAATGTAACATAGACCTCTTAGATAGAAATGAAAAGGCAGAGGTAAAAAGACTTATATATTACTATCTAAAAAAACTAGATAATCCAGATATGTACTCTAACATGGAACAGTTTTATAATATCCAGAATCTACTATTAAATGGCATAGGATTTCATCATTCAGGACTATTACCCATCCTAAAAGAAATTGTTGAATTGTTATATTCCAAAAACCTTGTCAAGGTGTTATTTGCCACTGAGACATTTGCCGTGGGGGTTAACATGCCTACTAAAACTGTAATATTTACAAGTTTAGAGAAATTTTCCGATAATGATTTTAGATTTATACAAACGCATGAGTATCTACAGATGGGAGGTAGAGCAGGAAGAAGAGGCTTAGATAAGGAGGGGTTAGTAATATTATTGCCTAACACACACATCTTGCCCTCGCCTTCTATAATGAGAAATCTTATATGTGGAAACTCGCAAACCATAAAATCTAAATTTTCACCTGAATATCAATTGCTTTTGAAAATGATATGTAATGATAAACATATAGATACTATTATCTCTAACTCGCTTCTCCATAGTGAGATCAGTGATAGATACAATGTACTATCTAAAAAGCTAAAAGAAATTGATATACCTGACAGTGATTATAGTGAATTTATTCAATATGATAAACTAAAAAATCCTGGTAATGATGGTTATATTAGATTATCAAAAAAGGATATCAAAGCTCGAAAAATCAAAATACAGGATATTGAGAATAGAGAAAACTTTAAAAAAGATTACGATAGATATTGTCTATTCAAAAACTCTATTGAGGAACAAGACAATCTTAAATCTATGATCCTAAATACACAAAGATACATACAAGATCAAATAGAAAAAACACTTGAGATATTATTTGAGAATCATTATATTGAAAGCAAAATAGATCCCTTTCATAAAAAAAATATTACACTAAAAGGATACGTTGCTAGTCAAATAAATGAGTGTAATCAAATCATATTAACAGAGTTAGTATGTAACCATATTCTTGATAATGTAGACTTTCTAACACTTGGAGCAATATTATCCATGTTTAGTGATACAAAACCTGTCAACAAAAATATAGATATTAATAATGATGTAACACAATTTAAAAGTTACATTAAATTTGTAGATGAAGTAGTACAATATTACCAGAATTATGAGATTAGTCTTAATGTTTATAACAATATGGTTTGGAGTACAAACACTTATATAATGAATGCTACATATCAATGGCTTAATGGAGATCTATTTGAAAATATAACAAAGCAGTATGATGTGTTTGAAGGAAATCTAATAAAGGATTTTCTTAAAATATACAATCTGGCAGCTGAGCTAGAAAAAATATCAATCATATTTGATATACCCCATTTAGAAATCGAGGCAAAAAAGGTTCGTGATAATATTTTACGGGATGTTGTAAATACAGAATCACTGTATATTAAACAATAATTAGCTTTTAAATTAACAAAAAATAGTTTTCTAGATATCTAACTCTAAATATTAATAAAGGTTAAATATATATTGAAATATGGTCATGAGAAATCCATCTAATCTTGAAAAAGACATTTTTAAGTTACTATGGGAAGAAACTGAGGACGGTCTTCATACTAAAACATGGGTAGATGCTGCCTTTCTTATAGAAAATCTGTTTACAAAACATAACGTTAGTCTTCCCGAAATACAGGAATAAGCTATTATTTGTCGACAATATTTTCTTTAGTAATTATCATAGAGTTTCTATTTTGACAATGATTTGAAAGAAAATAAGAAGGAATAGTAGTTATAAATTCGTCACAGTTAGGATTTTTATTATTTTCACAATATTTTATTAAGGGCGCACTAATATAACGAGGGATACAGTATACTTCTCTATTTCCATAATAAGTTAAAGTAGCAAAATTATTACAAATATCTTTCATAAATAATGGAAATTTTTTCTTAATACTTGATAGCATATTTTCTATAGTGATAT